>Ga0209480_10000977_pt1 | contig 21712 bp, 16 predicted proteins | sample JI61114C2DNA_FD_187501 | JGI IMG/M metagenome (GOLD analysis project Ga0209480, IMG submission 187501) | Wastewater effluent complex algal communities from Wisconsin, to seasonally profile nutrient transformation and Carbon sequestration -... | ecosystem: Engineered > WWTP > Effluent > Algae... | reverse complement strand
ATTGTTGAATTGTTGGCATAATTAAATACTAAAAATTTTTACTGTTTAAAATTCCCGCTTTTTACGGGGTTGCAAATGTAGGAATTATTTTTTACTTTCCAAATCATAATTTATTAATTTTCAATGCAATTTGATTTTAGTAGTGATTTGATTGGTATTGAGTTACAAAAAAGAAAGACAAAAATTCCTAAGAATTGTTACGTTAGATTCTGAAACAAGTTCAGAAAGACAAATTGGATATAAAATTTATTTTACTTTTTTTCGTTTCTTTACTGCTATGAAATTACTTTTCGGTTTTACTCTGTTTTTTTGCTTCCAATTTTCATTGGGACAAAATTTCTATTTAAAGATAGAAGGAACTTCTGAAGCTGAAAACAAGACCATTGATAGTTTGCAATATGAATCCAAACACGCTTCCGTTGCCTTGATTTTGGAAGAACAAAAACGTTTTGAAAGCAAGTTAACGAATCAAGGTTTTTTTGATTGGCTACTGTTGGAACAAAAAAAAGTGAATGATAGTAGTTTTGTCTTTAAATACAAATTAGGAAATTCGATAAAAAACAACACTATATATATAGGTAAACTTTCTGCGGAAGAAAAATCGCTCTTGCAACTAGAAAATGATTCTTTGATTATCGCCACGAATGAAGTTGAGAATTTTATGAAAAGTAAAATTGCTTTATTAGAAAAGAAAGGTTATTCTCTAGCGAATTTGCAATTGACTAGTCAGCGAAAAATTGACAATAATTTATTTTCTGAATTACAACTAAAACTCAATTCGAAAAGAAATATTACCGATATTGTTATTGTGGGTTACGATAAATTCCCTACAGGAATAAAAAAAGCAATTACGAAAAAAGCCAAAAAAGCGACTTTTAATCAGGATAATTTAAAGCAGATTAATAATGAGTTTGATAAATTGCAATTTGTGAGTCAGCTGAAATATCCTGAAATTTTATTTACAACTGATTCGACGAAAATTTTTGTGTATTTAGAAAAATCGAAACCCAATAAATTTGATGGCTTTATAGGGTTTTCAAACGATGATCAAAGTAAATTGACTTTTAACGGTTATTTGGATTTGCAATTGCAGAATATTTTAAACACCGGCGAAAAATTCAATTTGTATTGGAAAAACGATGGCAACAGACAAACTTCGTTTAATTTAGGAACCGAATTGCCTTATATTTTTAAAACTCCCATCGGAATTAAAGCAAATTTGAGAATTTTCAAACAAGATTCTACTTTTCAGAATACCCTTACCGATTTGAATTTGGGTTATTATTTTTCATACAACACAAAAGCTTTTATTGGTTATCAAAAAACTACTTCGGTTGACATTCAAAACACAAATTCATTTAGCTTGAATGATTTTACGAATACTTTTTTAACTACAAGTTTTGAACACACCAATTTTGACAACGAAAACTTCATCTTTCCTGAAAAATCAAAAGTCTACATAAAAGCAGGGACGGGTAATCGAACCCTTACATCTAAAAAAACAAGTCAATTTTTTACTCAATTGGATTTAAGTCACAACTTTAATCTGAATCAGAAAAACAGCATTTATTTAAGGAATCAAACTTTTTATTTACAAAGTGATGATTATGTAATTAATGAGTTGTTTCGATTTGGAGGCATCAATTCGATACGAGGCTTTAACGAAAATAGCCTACAAGCTAATGTTTTTAGCGGAATTATGGCAGAATACCGATATTTAGTCACTCCTAATTTATATATTCATTCCATAACTGATTATGGCTATTTTCAAGACAAAACAGCAGTAATAAATGATAAACTTTTAGGCTTAGGTTTTGGATTTGGATTATTTACCAAAAACGGACTTTTTAATTTAGTTTACGCCAACGGAAGTACAAGCGACCAAGCGATAAAACTTTCGAATTCAATTGTACATATTAGTTTTAAAACGAATTTTTAATTCGGACATTTTGAAACCATCAAAAAATCAAACTAAAATCCTATCTTTGCCTCATGGAAAAAGACAACCAAATATTCGGGATTAGAGCAATAATTGAAGCAATTAACGCTAAAAAGGAAATTGATAAGGTATTCGTTCAAAAAGATGCGCAAGGCGACTTGATGCAAGATTTGATGAAAACAATGAAAAGAAACAACATCAACTTTTCATACGTTCCTGTTGAAAAACTAAACCGATTAACTCCAAATAATCACCAAGGTGCTGTGGCAACCATTGCTCCTATTTCTTTTGTTTCATTAGAAACTATGGTTGAAAGTGTTATTGAAACTGGAAAAAAACCTTTATTGCTAATTTTAGACCAATTGTCTGATGCGCGTAACTTTGGTGCAATTATCAGAACTGCAGAATGCACAGGTGTTGACGGCATTATCATCCAAAAACAAGGTTCGGCTCCTGTGAATGGAGATACCGTTAAAACTTCAGCTGGAGCAGTTTTTAATGTACCTATTTGTAAAGTAGATCACATTAAAGATGCTATTTTCTATTTGCAAGGTTCTGGAATTAAAACCGTTGCTGCAACTGAAAAAACAGACCAACATATTTACGATATTAACTTCAACGAAGGTGTTGCGATTATTATGGGTAGCGAAGATAGAGGAGTTAACCCTTCAGTATTGAAAATTGTTGATGAAAAAGCAAAATTACCTATGTTTGGAACTATCGAATCATTGAATGTTTCTGTGGCTTGTGGTGCATTTTTGTATGAAGCTTTGAGACAGAGAATGTAGTTCAGTGTTCAGTGTTCAGTGTTCAGTGTTCAGTGTTCAGTGTTCAAAATTAATAGTTAAATGGTAATAATAAACAATTTTGAAAATTATGGGTAAAAATAAAACTTTCGGAATATTATTTATTGTAACTATTGTATTTCTTTCATTTGCTTTACGAGGAAAATTGTCTGGTGAAAAATTTGATAGCAAAAAATGGAAAAACTGGACAGAATCTGAAATGGAATTATCAACTCGTTGGGATATGATGAATAGCCTACGTAACAATCACGATCTAAAAGGAAAAACCAAAAATGAAATTATTAATCTTTTAGGGAGACCTGAATTTGAAGAAACTAATTCCGAATTTAGTTATTATTTAGGCTATTCAGGAAGAGGCATAAATACAGGGAGATTAATATTTTACATTGGTCTTGATGGAAAAATTTGTGATTTTAAAGTTCATCAAGGATAATTTCATTCAACCATTTTAATTTAAAACAATAAATTATTCGTGATGAGTTGTAAGTTTTAAACTAAACAACTACTCACTTCTTCCCTCCTAAAAACTCATAAACCACTTTCATAGAAGAATTGAAGTATTCTCGAATCACTTCCTCTGGTTTTGGTGGTGGATTGAAATTACCTTTTTCATCGAAGTTTTTCATAAAGGGATCTAATTCTGGATTGAAATCAGGTTTTTCCCATTCGTAGAAAATCGGTTTTGAAAATTGCGGTGTTTTTAATACTAAGGCTAAGGCTAATCCAACAAGAAATCCTGCTAAATGTCCTTCCCAAGAAATACCTTCTTTTACATTTGGAAACATATACCAAACGCTTCCTCCGTATAAAATTACGATGGTGAATGATAAAGCTACTAATCGATAATATTTAGTAAAAATGCCTTTGAAGAAAATAAAACTCACCAAAGCATAAATTAATCCACTGGCACCAATGTGGTAACTTGGTCTTCCCAACAACCAAGTTCCTAATCCTGAAAATATAATTCCGAACAGCAAAACTACAAACGCTTGGTCTTTGTAGAAATATCTTAAAATAGGCAACAACACCAATAAGGCAACTGAATTATTAGCCAAATGCTCAATATCGCCATGTAAAAACGGACTAAATAGAATTCCTTTTAATCCATAAACCTCCCTTGGATAAATTCCAAAATGTGATAAATTATCATGAAATTGTAATTCGTACCAAAAAACCGACCATAAAGTCAATACAAAAAATAGCGGTAATAAAATGACCGTTTTAGTAAACTGAAAAGGATTATCTTGCTGTTTTTCCATATTGATTTGAACTCAAAGATAAAGCCAAAAATATTTCTATGCACATTTGTCATAAAATTGTAATTTTACGTCATGAATCAACCATTAGCCGAACGCATTCGCCCACAACAATTATCGGATTACATCAGCCAATTGCATTTAGTTGGACCTGAAGGTTCGTTAACACAACAAATTGCCAAAGGATTAATTCCGAGTTTGATTTTATGGGGACCACCGGGAACTGGAAAAACAACCTTGGCACAAATTATGGCACAAGAAAGTAAACGTCCGTTTTACCAACTGAGTGCGATACATTCGGGTGTTAAAGACATTCGTGAAGTAATTGAAAAAGCGAAGCAAAGCAGTGGTTTATTCACAGCTAAAAATCCAATTTTATTCATTGATGAGATTCATCGTTTTAGTAAATCGCAACAAGATTCTTTATTGGCAGCTGTCGAAAAAGGTTGGGTAACTTTGATTGGTGCTACGACTGAAAATCCAAGTTTTGAGGTCATTCCCGCTTTATTGTCAAGATGTCAGGTTTATGTATTGAACGCGTTTACCAAAGACGATTTAGAAACCTTATTGCATCGCGCGATAAAAACTGACATTCAGCTACAAAATAAAAACATCCAATTAAAAGAAACCGAAGCATTAATAAGACTTTCAGGAGGCGATGGGCGAAAATTATTGAATATTTTCGAATTGGTTATTAATGCTACAGAAAGCGATACCATTGAAATTACGAATGAAAAAGTAATGCAATTGGTGCAAAAAAATACGGTATTGTATGACAAAACAGGCGAACAACATTATGATATTGTTTCGGCTTTTATCAAATCCATTCGTGGGAGCGACCCGAATGGTGCTGTATATTGGTTAGCTCGAATGATTGAAGGTGGTGAAGATGTAAAATTCATTGCTCGAAGAATGCTAATTTTAGCCAGTGAAGATATTGGAAATGCCAATCCAACAGCTTTTATCATGGCAAATAATGCTTTTCAAGCGGTGGCAACTATTGGTTATCCTGAAAGTCGCATTATTTTGAGTCAATGTGCGATTTATTTGGCAACTTCAGCTAAAAGCAATGCTAGTTATATGGCAATTGGTAAAGCCCAACAAATGGTAAAAAAAACTGGTGACTTACCAGTTCCAATCCATTTAAAAAATGCACCAACCAAATTAATGAAAGAGTTAGGTTACGGAGAAGAATACAAATACTCACACGATTTCCCAAACAACTTTGCCGAACAAGAATTTTTACCTACCGAAATTTCGGAAACTAAATTTTTTGAACCTGGAGAAAATGCTCGCGAAAAAGAATTACGTCAGTTTTTAAAAAATCGTTGGAAAGATAAGTATGGATATTAAGTCTTAAAACTTAACCTCAACTTTTTCAGAATACACTTTTCCATCAAAGTCATATTCAAAAAACCATCCATTATTTTTCTTAAAAAGAACACCCTTGTATATATCCTTACTAGCAAGAAAAACAGTATCTAACGAAGTAGCATACAAATAAAAAACTTTGAATCCCGAATAATCAACTAAATTATATCCTGTTTCAGTAACTTCAGCTCGAAGTTCACTAGTGTTAATTATAGAATTTGATTTAAGCAATGGCTTTTCTTCAACTATTTTGTCAGTTATAATAGATGATTCAACCAAATTATTTTTGAAGTTTATTATACCTTTTAAACTATTTAGTGCAGATCTGAAAGCAATTGGATATGCTTTATCATAATCTTTTTCTCTTGTTGAACCTTGATCGCTAGTGTAAATTACTTTATTATAACAATCTTTAATTTCAATATTGATTTTCACAGAAAACATAGTGTTATTTTTTACAGCGTCAACAAACAGACCTAAACATCTATTTTTAGCCAACTCATCAGGAAAATAATCGGTATCATAAAACACTTGAAACCCTTCTTTCTCAAAGAAAGACTTCGTAATATAACTCGTGTTATATTTGTTCTCTTCTTTAAAAAATTCAAATTTTTTAGGAACAATAATATATTTATACTTTTCTTGCGCAAATGAAAAAGTGTAACTCACTAAAAGTAATAATAATGCTATTTTTTTCATGATCTATAATATTTTTTTTAATTCTAATAAATGATTCACCTGAAATACAGGATTTTCTACTTCTATGTTTTGTTCATTGAAAAACACCGCTTCAATGCCAGCTTCTTGTGCTCCAATGATATCCGCTTCGTAACTATCGCCTATCATGAGGCTTTCTTCTTTAGAAGCATTTGCCAAAGATAAGGCAAAATCAAATATGTTTTTATGTGGTTTTTTAACTCCAGCCATTTCTGAATTGGTAATCGTTTCAAAATAATGGTCAATATTGGAATTTTTCATTTTTTTGGTTTGAACCGATGCAAAACCATTGGTTATAATATGCAATTGATACTTAGGTTTTAGATAATCCAATAACTCGATTGCGCCATCAAACAAGTGATTATATTCGGGTAAGTATTTGATGTATTCTTCTGATAAGTGATGAATCATTTCATCTGAAACTTCAAAATTTAATGCATCAAAAACGTCTTTCAAACGATAATAACGTAAATCTTCGTGTGTGATTTGATTCACTTGATACAATTTCCAATAATGTTGGTTTCTTGGAATGTAAATATTTAAAAAATCCGATAATTCAATATCAAAACCTTGCTGTTTGAAAATCGTATCAAATGCAAAACCTGAATTTTTATCGAAATCCCAAAGCGTGTGATCTAAATCAAAGAAAATGTGTTTTTTATGTCGGAATGATTGCAATGCTATGTATTTGAATGATTAAAAAAAGCCCAAACGAATGGGCTTCTAAATTATTTACTTTGCGAGATAATTACAGCGTCTTCGATATGGTAAATCCAATCTTCTACGTCGGTTTCGTTATATCTAAAAGTTCCTTTTAAAGTTACATACGTATCGGTTTTTAACTTTGGAAAAGCGCCTCCTTTAAATTTGATACCCGCAATCGTTTCTGGTCCTGATTTTCCACAGAAGAAACAAGCGGCAAATACGTTTTTACTTAATGCGTAATTTTTGTTATCGATTGGCACAATGAATCCGCTCATGAAAATGGTTTTCTTTTGCATCATTTTCAATTTCATGTTCACTTGTGGGAATTCTACTTCTCCATACGTTGCGTGTTTTTTACGAACGTATTTGATATCACCCAATAGTTTCCATGTTAAGGTATCCGCTGCTACTGATGTTTTAGTAGAAGCTTTTACAGTTGAAGTTGTACTATCTGAAAAGCTCATCATCGAAATAAAAACGACTAAAGCCAAACTTAATTTAATATAATTACGCATTTGCTAATGTTTTTGAAATATTTAAATTGTATGCTTTTACGGCAGGAATTAAAGCTGCAATAAAGCCCACAAATATAGTTAGTAAAAATAAAGTTCCTTCTTTCTCCCAAATAAATTCGTATGGATTGAAACTCATTTTGAAATCTTCTTCAGCTGAGTTTGACAACATACTTAATCCTACTCTTCCCAAAATCGTACCAAAAATAAATCCAACCACACATAAAAGCAAACTTTCAATCATTACGACTTTTAAAAGTTGTAGTCTTTTGGCTCCGTTAACACGCATTAAGGCAAATTCATTCTCGCGTTCTTTCAACGTATTGTAAAGTGCGATGAAAATCGAAATCCCTGAAATCAACATAATTCCGTAAGCCAAATATTGTAAAGCGGAAATTCCAATTCCGAATAAAGAGAACAAACGATTTACCTCAATTGCAGGTGAAGCCACTTGCATTTTAGTATTTTGTGCGATGATTCTTGGCCAAGTTACGATTCCCATTTTGTTACGGAATTTCAGCAAAACGGCTGTGATTTCCATTCCTGGTTCATCTAAAGTCATATCAGCTTCTTCATGATGTTCTTCTCCTTCGACATGAACGTGACCTTCTTCACCATGCGCTGGATTTTCTGCTTCTTCATGTCCGCCGTGCATTTGCCAAACACTTGGAATCGTACACAAAATCAAATTATCGACTACTTTCCCTGTTGGTTTTGCAATTCCAACAACTTTATATCCGTAATGATCGTGCACTTCTCCTTCTGCCGCATCGCCATGTGAACCGAAGAACTCATCTCCAATCTTTAAACTTAATTTTTTAGCAATATCACTTCCGATTACGACTTCGAAGTTTTTTTCGAATAGTTTTCCTTCGGAAATTTTTGCTCCATATTTTTCTAAATAATCGGGCGTTGTTCCTAAGATTTTATAACCGCGATAATTATCTCCAAAAGCTAATGGAATGGCTTTTTGAACAAACGGATGTTGCATCCAAACTTTTGCCGAATCGTAACTAATATTTCCTGTAGGAGAATCCACTTGGTAAACTGAAGACAATATCAATTGTAATGGACTTCCTTGCGCTCCCATTACTAAATCAACTCCGTCGATATTGCTTGAAAATTTTTCTTCAAATTGCTTTTCGACCAAAACCAAAGTCGTAATAATCGCAACACTTGAGGTTAGCAAAACAACACTCAAGATGGTATTTAATGGTTTGAACCATATATTTTTCCATGCTAATTTTGCTATCATATCAAGGTAATTTTATTGATAAATCTTTCTTTAATTCGGTTATCATGCGTAACGATTAACAAAGCGGCTTTATATTCTTTCGATAAAGAAGTAAGCAATTCGATTACTTTTTCCGCATTTTTATCATCTAAACTTGATGTCGGTTCATCTGCTAATAACACTTTTGGTTCGTTCATTAACGCACGCGCAATTGAAACACGTTGTTGTTGTCCAATACTCAACTGCGAAGGCAATTTAGACGCTTGGTTTTCGATTCCCAATTGTTCTAACAATTTCTTAGCTCTTTTCGTATGTTTTTTACCCGTTGCTAACCAACTTGCCATTTCTAAATTTTCCAAAACGGTCAACGCACCAATGAAATGCGATTTTTGAAAAACCACACCAATATGCTTTCCGCGAAATTTATCAGTTGCTTTTTCAGAAAGTGCTACAATATCGGTTTTATCGATTTCGATTTCGCCTTTAGCTGGTTTTAATAATCCCGCCAGAATATGTAAATAGGTAGTTTTTCCTTTACCTGAATCTCCTGTAATTAAAAGCGTGTTCCCAGCTTCGCAATACAAATCAGGAAAGATAAATTCTTGCTCTTTACTATAAGAAAATCGTATGTTTTTAGTGCTTATCATTAGTGTTTCAGCATTAATTTAATGTTGCAAGATAACAAATTCGTTTAAAAAATTTCTTAAATATTTTCTAATAAAAAACCTTGCGCATAGAGTAAGCACAAGGTTTTTCTGTTTTAATTAAAATACTATTCTTCATCATGTGTACACAATCCTACAATAGTATGAAAAGTATCGTGTAAACCATTTAAAGCTTTAGTGATTTTTGCATCTGACGCTTTTGATTTTACTAATTTATCTAATGCTTTACTGTCTTTAGCTAATTTATTAACCGAAGCTACAATTTCTTTTTTATTGAATTGAGCTGGAATTTTTGCCATTTTTAAAGCATTTGCTTTTTCAGCCATTTCAGCGCTTCTTTCTTTGATAGGTTGTAAGTTTCCTTCCTCACTTGGATGGAACGTTTGCGACATCACTTTGTGAAAGGTTTTGATTTCTGGCCAAGCTGCAAATGTATCTGGTTTTGGCATTGCTGCTTTGTATCTTTTGCTTACTTCTGTCCAGTTTACAACACTCCATAAAGCGGATAAATAGTCAGCTCTTTTGTTCTGATATTTTAAGTAATAAGCGTGTTCCCAAACATCGATTCCGAAGATTGGTGTTCCTTTTACTTCTGCAATATCCATTAATGGATTATCTTGATTTGGTGTTGAACTAACAACTAATTTTCCTTCTTTCGTCACAACCAACCAAGCCCAACCTGAACCAAAACGACTCGCTCCAGCCGCATTTAATTTTTCTTTCAACACATCAAAACTTCCAAAAGTTTCATTGACTGCTTTTTCTAATTCAGCAGACATTTTAGTGTTTTTCTCGGGTGTTAAAACCGACCAAAACAATTCGTGATTATAATGTCCTCCCGCGTTATTACGAACAGCTGGAGTCATTGTAGAAACTTTTGCAAAAATTTCGTTTAAACTTAATTTTTCATCAGCAGTTCCCGCTAAAGCCGTATTTAGATTTTTAACATAAGCTGCGTGGTGTTTGCTGTAATGTATTTCCATTGTTTGAGCATCTACAAATGGCTCCAAAGCATTATAAGCATAAGGCAATGCTTTTTGAGTAAACTGTGCCGAAGCTGTTATAGTTACCAAAAGAGTTGCAACTAAAAGTTTTATGTTTTTCATGGTTTAATAATTTTTGATAAAAATACGGCTTATTGATTAGATAAAAAATTAAGAATTCTTAAAATTTCTATAATTGTTGGGTTTAAAAACAAAGAGCGCAGAGTTTTTTTTGCAAAGTTCGTAATGAAATTAATTTTTAGAATTTCTTCAATCTGTGTTCCAAAAAAGCAAAGCGTCTCTGTGGATCTCTTTCAACATAAAGTTATTCAAAAAAAACTCAGTGAATCTCTGTGTAACTCTATTCAATGAAAAACTATGTGACTATGTGTTTAGTAAAAAATCAAAAAATCCCTTCATCCTGAAAACTCAAATATCCATTTTCGGTAATGATAAGATGATCTAAAACTTGGATTTCTAAAGTTAGTCCTGCTTCTTTTATGCGCTTTGTGATTTTTAAATCGGCTTCACTGGCAATTAATTTTCCTGAAGGGTGATTATGAGAAAGAATTAATCCTGTTGCATTTTGTTCGAATGCCATTTTAAAAATTAAACGAATATCAACAACTGTTCCGGTGATTCCGCCTTTTGAGAGTTGGGCTTTGTAGATGACTTTATTTGAATTATTAAGATACAATACCCAAAATTCCTCATGAGGTAATTCTCCAATAACGGGTTGCATGATATCAAAAACCGCTTTACTGGAAGTGATTTTTTTGAGTTCAATAGCGTCTTCGATCCTGCGTCTTCTTCCTAATTCTAAAGCTGCGGCAATAGAAATAGCTTTGGCTTCTCCTATTCCTTTGAATTGCATGAGTTGGGAAATTGACATTTTCCCTAACGTATTCAAATTGTTTTCAGAGGAAGCTAAAATGCGTTGGCACAATTGTACCGCACTCTCATTTCGAGAACCGGAACCAATTAAAATAGCAAGTAATTCGGAATCAGATAAGGTAGATTTACCTTTAAGAAGAAATTTTTCACGTGGGCGATCGTCTTCAGCCCATTGATTGATTGGCGTGTACATAAAAATTTATTTTGGCGTTTATAAGAACAAAAATAATTGAAAAAATCTAAATGTCAAAATTATTGATGGATGATGGAAGAATTTATACAAACTTTAGAATAATTAATACTAAATTCAACTGAAATTCCGTTTTTTTAAAAAATTATCATATGAAATTTACTGGAATTATTTTATTGTCTTTTTTATTTCTGAATTGTAAAAAAGAAACACTTAAAACTGAAGTTACGCAACAGATTGAATCAAAAACAGAAATCAAAGCAATTGAAAAACCAACTGATTTCTATCAAAAACTTTCCAATGCTGCGATTTCGATAATTGATCCTGAAGTGGTTTATACTCCGGATTATGTTGGGATAAAATATCCAAATGGCGATGTTCCTGCAAAAACTGGGGTTTGTACTGATGTGGTGATTCGTGCCTATCGAAAATTGGGAATTGATTTGCAAAAAGAAGTTCATGAAGACATGAAAGCTAACTTTTCTTTGTATCCGAATTTAGAAAAATGGGGTTTGAAAACTACAGATAAAAACATCGACCACAGAAGAGTTCCGAATTTAGAAGTTTTCTTTTCTCGTAAAGGAGCAACTTTACCGATAACGCAAAATCCTAAAGATTACAAAGCCGGTGATTTAGTCACTTGGATGATAGGCGATAAATTACCACATATTGGTATTGTAACGCACATAAAATCAAGCAATGGAAACCCAATGATTGTTCACAACGTAGGAAGCGGACAAGTTTTAGAAGATTGTTTATTGAGTTGGAAAATTGTGGGGCATTTTAGGTATGAAAAATGATTTGTAGAGTATTTAATTTGAAGATTTGAAAATTCAATAACATTTTCAAATTCTCAAATTAATTTATCAACCCTTTCACCTCATCAAAATTTAAACCTCCATAATTTCCTGAGCTCATTAATAATAAAGCGGAATTTTCTAAATTTTGACTGAATAAAAAGTCTTTGAATTCGGTTGGATTGGTGTAAATAATTAAATCTTCTCTTTGGAACGATTGTGCTATTTGGTCATACGTTACTTCTTCCAAACGTTTGATTTTTACCGCATCTGGCGAGTAGAACACAACCGCAACATCGGCTGCATCTAAAGCACCTTGGTATTCTTTTAAGAACTCGGCATTTAAACTGCTGTAGGTGTGCAATTCTAAACAAGCGACTACTTTTCTATCTGGATATTGTGCTTTTACGGCTTTTGTAGTGGCCGAAACTTTACTTGGCGAATGCGCAAAATCTTTATAAGCGACTTTATTAGCACTTTCGGCAATTTTTTCTAATCGTTTTGAAGCGCCTTTGAAACTAGCGATGGCTTCGTAAAATTCAGCTTCGTCAACACCCATACACTGACAAATCCATTTGGCACCGGCTAAGTTGCTTAGATTGTGTGCGCCGAAAACTTCAATTGGCATTGGACCTTCTGGCGTATCTAATAAAGTAATTCCGTTTTCAACTGTGTAACTTGGTGTTTGGTAAGCAATTTTTCGGATTTGATTTTCCGTTTCTTCTGCTACTGATTCTACAGCTTCGTCTTCTTCGTTATAAACTAAAATTCCACCGCGCGTGATTTGGTTTGCGAAAATTCTAAATTGTTCTACATAATTATCAAACGTTGGAAACACATTGATATGATCCCAAGCAATTCCAGATAGCAACGCAATATTTGGTTGGTACAAATGGAATTTTGGTCGTAAATCGATTGGAGAAGTTAAATATTCATCGCCTTCCAGAACAATAAAATCGTTGTTTTCAGTTAAATGCACCATTGTGTCGAAACCTTCCAACTGCGCTCCTACCATGTAATCCACTTCGATATTGTGATAATGCATCACATGTAAAATCATCGAAGTAATTGTAGTTTTTCCGTGTGAACCACCAATAACTACTCGAGTTTTGTTTTTTGATTGTTCGTATAAAAATTCTGGATACGAATAAATTTTCAAGCCTAATTCTTGTGCTTTCAACAATTCAGGATTATCAGCTTTAGCGTGCATTCCCAAAATAATCGCTTCAATATCGGTTGTGATTCTTTCTGGATACCAACCTTCTTCGGCTGGCAACAAACCTTTTTTCTCCAAACGCGATTTGGAAGGTTCGAAAATAGCGTCATCGCTACCGGTTACGTGATATCCTTTGTTGTGTAATGCTAATGCTAAATTGTGCATGGCTGCTCCGCCGATTGCTATGAAATGTGTTCTCATTTTTATAGTTTATGAGTTAAAAAGGTATATGAGTTTAAGAGTTTGGACACATTGCCTTTTAAACTATTAAACCTATAACCTTTTAACCTATTTTTCAAATTGTTCTTTTAACTTATTCGCTTTTGCTTTGTCTTTTAGCTTATTCAAATATAAGTCATATAATTTTTCGAAAGTAGTTTTTGAATTACCAATTTCGTGTGCTTTTTTATAATTTATTTCGGCTTTTGAATAGCGACTGAAATACACATCGATATAACCTTTTGCTAAATAACCATCGACTTTTGAAAGTGCTATTAATTCATCGGCATATTTTTGTGCCTTTTTTTCACTTCCACCTATCATAGCGGGTAATTCAATGTATAACATAACTAATGCCCAACGAGTTTCTATATGTTTACTATCTAATTTTGCAGCGGTTAAAAATGATTCTTCTACTTCGTCAATCATTCCTAAAGCTTTGAATTTATTGGATTCTTTGGCTTTCATTCCGAGTGCACCACCATATTTGTACCAATAATTAGCATTTTTCGGATAGCTAACTTTTAGTTTTTTATAATTAGTAATCGCAGCATCCCATTTTTTTTGATGTCCGGCAATATCGCCAAGATATTCAATAGTTTTGGTGTGATTGGGATGCGATTTCAAATGTTCTGAAAATAGTTTTTCGGCTTCGTTGTATTTTTTTTGAGCGTACAATTTCTCGGCCTTTTCCAAAGTAGATTGTGAGAAGACTGAAAACGAAAGTAATAGAAAAAAGATTTGAATGTTTTTCATTTCCCAAAAATAGTGAAATGATTTTAGTTAATTTTACTACAAATAATTTAATTTTAATCGTCCCAACCTTTTTATACTTTTTACACTCATTATAAAGAAACAGACTATTATGCGTAAAATATTATTCTTATTGTTATTTGTTAGTTCTTTCAGTTCATTTAGCCAATATGATGACAAATGGAAAGAAGTTTATAATTATGAATTAGATGGAAAAATTAAATCTGCAGAAGAAAAAGTGCAGGAAATATACAAAAAAGCCAAGCGCAAGAAAGACGAAGTGCAAATTGTAAAATGTTTTTTTTATTTATCAAAATTTGAACAAGTTTTTGATGAAAAAGCACAAACTACAATCATCACAAATCTTCAAGATGAAATTAGAACCGCTAAACCCGTTTCAAAAGCATTGCTGAATTATATCTATGCAACTATTTTAGAAAAATACTATCAAAAATTTTCATATCAAATTAGCAAATTAACTCCTCTAAAAAATCAAAAAAGTAAAGATTTTCTAATTTGGTCATCTTCAGATTTTGAAAAAGAAATTGAAAAAACATATTTTTTGTGTTTAGAAGATGAAGAAATATTACGAGCTACTTTTCTAAATTCTTATAGAGACATCTTTGAAATTAGTCATGCAGTTGATGCTAAAAATTTTAGTATGTATGATTTTATTTCTCAAAAATGTATTGCTTATTATAAAACAAAATTAAACAATAAGTATTGGAATAAAACATACAATTACCCAAAAGATATTACTCCTTTTTATGAACAATCAGATGTTTTTTTACTTCAAAATTTAGATGCTATTAATGAAAAAGAACTAAAAAATTTAGTAAGAATTTTACAAAAAAACGAAAAGTACTATGCTACAAACCAAGACAAAATTGACGAAAAACATTATGAACGTTTAAAAATATTCAATGGTATTTTTGCTGATTATAATCTTTTTTATGATAAAATAAACGAATTAGAAAAAAAGACAAACAACTTGTTTTTAAAACAATATTTAAGACTTGATCGCGTAAAACACTATCAAAGTCGTTCGTTTAAAAATGAGGATAAAAATTTAAACGAAAAAGCATTGAAGTTAATTGACACGATTCTTGAAACTAAAGTAAACTTAGATGCTTTGGCTACAGCAGAAAATATAAAAATTGAAATCCATAAAAAAACGATTTATTTAGAATTGCCAAAAATCACTTATCCAAATCAAAACAACAGAGTATATATAAGATATAAAAATGTTGACACAATCTCTATTTCATATTATCCATTACCTCATAAATTAAATCATCTTTTTGAAGAAAATTATTATAGAAATAACATGTTTTATAAAGATTCTATCGTAAATGATTTGATAAATAAAAACAAAGCCTTAAAAAAACAAATCGTTAAACTACCTAATAGAAATGATTATTATGAAACTTCAACCGAGTTTTTATTAGACAAATTAGAAGTTGGAAATTATTTGGTATATGTTGAAGCATCAAATCATAGTAATTTAGAAAAAAAAGCATTTGCCTATCAAAGATTACAAGTAACTGATCTATTTGTTTTTGAAGACGATGAAGAAAACAAGGATGTCTTTTATACTTACAACAGAAAAACAGGCAAACCAATTGAAAATATAAAATTCAAAAATGAAGTTGAAAGTACTTTAAGCAACTCCATTGGAAAAGCGTCTTTAAATCCAACAAAATATGAAAAAGATGTATCGTATAACTATAATGTAGAGATAACGCATCAAAAAGACACTATTTTAAAAAGCTACAATCGAAATTTTATATATAGTAATGATACAAAAAATGAAGATTATGAAAATTTTGAAGCAAAAGCTATGGTTTATTTTGATCGAGCTATTTATCGTCCTGGACAAAAAATGTATTACAAAGGCATCATTATTCAAAATATAAACGATGAAAAAAGTGTTGTTCCTTTTGTAAGTGTTCGTGTAACAATAGAAGATGAAAATAATTCGGTTTTAAAAGAATTTGATGTACAAACCAACGAGTTTGGAAGCTTCTCGGGCGAATTTGACATTCCAAAAAATGTATTAACAGGAGAATTTAGTATTGAAATTGATGAACCAGAAAATTATAAAATAGATGAAAAATATTATGACAAAGATGAAGAGGAACATAGATTTTGGGACAATGTAGATTTTAATTCTTATGAAAGTTTTCGTTTTAAAGTTGAAGAATATAAACGACCAACATTTGAAGTGAGCTTTGATGAAATAAAAGAAAATTACACCATTGGCGATACATTAAAAATTAAAGGAAATGCAAAAGCGTTGGCAGGAAATAATCTTACTAATGCAAAAGTATCTTATTCGATTACAAAACATATTTCATCAAATAAACATGTACCCTATCAAAAAAATTATATCAATAAAGAAATTACAACCGATGAAAATGGGAATTTTTTAATAGAATTTACCGCAACAGATTCTATTTTATCAATCGAAGAAATAAATGCTTTAAATTTCAATATTGAAGCAGTGGTTACTGATACAAATGGAGAAACTCGTTCAGCTTTTCAAGAAGTTGTTGTTGGAAAAAAAATGCTGCAATTAAATTTAAAATTTAAAAATTACTTAGTTGTTGAAGAAAATAACGTTTTAAAAATTAATGCTACAACGTTAAATAATTATCCAATTGATACTAAAGGAACTATAAAAATCTATGAAATTCAGCAAAAAAAGTTTTTAAAAAATATAGCATTTAATTTTCCTGAAATTAGAGCGTTTACTCGTGAAGAATTTGAGCGCTTATTTCCGCACGAAGCCTACGATGAATCAGATTATGAAACTAAAGATGTTTTGATAAAAACAATTTCATTTGACACAAAAATCAGTAAAGAAATTGTCTTAGATTTTTTAAGAAATTATAAAACCTCAAAATTTAAAATAATAACTGAAGCTTATGATGCAAAAAATAATTTAATTAAAATTAAGAATGAACTTAATGTAATATCAAAAAAAGAACCTTTTTCAGATGAAAAACTTTTTACAATAAAAGATATTTCAGAACAAAATTCAAATTTCCATACAATTGAAATTCAATCTGTTATTCCCGATTTATATGTTACTTCGCGATTTTATATTGACGGAAAATTAGCAAATAACGTTCAAACCACACAACTTAGCAATGGAAAAGCAATTTTTAAATTTCCTAAAACAAACGATTATAAAGACAAACTCACTTTTTACTTCACATCCGTTTGGGAAAATTTAATGCATCAAGAAATTCATAGAATAAAACAAGAAACAACAGAAAACAAACTAAACATAGAAATTGAAAGTTATCGCAATAAAATTGAACCCGGAAGTATTGAAAATTGGTCGTTTAAAATTTTAAATCAAAAACTGGAAGCAGAAGTTTTAGCCAGTATGTATGACCAATCATTAGATCAATTTGTAACAGAGGGTTGGAAAAATATTCTCTTTAACGATAAAAATTATTATACAATAACACCAACTACTGAAAATGAATATCCATACACATCTGTAAAATTAAATAACTTTATCGATGTAAAAAAACGTTATTTTAATACCAGAACAAATACCGATCTAAATTGGTTTGGGTTTGACTTTACAAATCCTAAAAATGAGTATGTAATTAATAATTATTACAATAACATTAAAACAAAAACACGCATTCCAAAAGACGCAAAATTTATAATTGGAATTGTAGTTGATGATCTTGGACCAGTCGCTGGAGCAAATGTTAATGTACATGGAACAGATAGAGGAACGGTTACCAATTTTGATGGAGAATTTGAAATTGAAGCCGCTAAAGGTGAAACACTGTTAGTTTCTTACGCGGGAAGCAGTGAAATGGTTTTAGTTGATAATAGAAAAGATTATACAATTACTCTAAAAGCAGTTATGCTTGATGAGTCAATTGTTATTGGTGCAATGGGAATAAGAAGAAAAGTAGATGCAGTAACTTCTTCTAATCAAATTGTTAATAGTGCAGAGCTAACACAATCTGGAAATCAAAACGTATTGCAGTCATTAGCAGGAAAAGTTTCTGGTTTACAAATTGAAACTAACAATAATGGTATTAACACTTCTACAAAAATTGTTTTAAGAGGAAATAGATCAGTTTCTGGAAAAAACGAAGCATTAGTAGTTATTGATGGCGTAATTTCTAACGCTAATACACTTCAAAGTATGCAAGCTGAACTTATTCAAGATATTCAAATTTTAAAAGGAGCTCAAGGTGCTGCACTTTATGGTGAACAAGGTGTAAACGGAGTAATTATAGTTACGACTAAAAACGCCTTAAAAGAACTAACTCAAGTAAAAACCAGAACCAATTTTAATGAAACTGCTTTCTTTTATCCGAATTTAAAAACAGATAACAATGGAAAAGTTTCTTTTAATTTTACAACACCAGAATCATTAACACAATGGAAATTGCGATTATATGCACATAACAAAAAAGCAGAAACGGGTTACTTTGAATCGAGTGTTATTTCGCAAAAGGATGTAATGATACAAACCAATATGCCACGATTTGTAAGAGAAAACGACACCATAAACATCTCGGCAAAAGTGGTAAACATGACCAACGAAACTAAATCTGGAATTGCTATGCTACTGCTTTATGATGCTTCAACAATGAAAATAATTGATAGTATTGCTTTAAATTCTAAGAACACTAGAAATTTCAGCTGTAAACCAAAAGAAAGTGTTCCGGTGAATTGGAAAATTACCATTCCTGAAGGATTACAAGGATTGCAATATAAAATTGTAGCAAAATCTGGTAATTTTAGTGATGGCGAAGAAAATATTCTGCCAGTTTTGAGCAATAAAATTCTAATAACAGAAAGTATTCCGATTTGGGTAAAAGGAAATTCTAAAAAAGAATATGCATTTGAAAATCTTAAAAATAACGATTCTAAAACCTTGAAAAATCATTTATTCACGTTAGAATACACCTCTAATCCGGTTTGGTTTGCGTTGCAATCGCTTCCATATTTGATGGAATATGAACACGAATGTGCCGAGCAAACTTTTTCAAGATATTATGCCAATTTTATTGCCACCGAAATAATCAACAGTAATCCAAAAGTTGCTTCGTTATTTGAATCTTGGAAAAATAATCCAAAAGCAGTTTCAAAACTCACACAAAATGATGAGCTAAAATCAATTGTATTAAATGAAACACCATGGTTACTTGATGCCGAAAACGATGACCTAAAAAACAAGCGTTTGGCATTACTGATGGATTTGAATACCATGAAAGAATCGCAAGAAAAAACACTAAAAAAATTAGAAGAAAAACAAAAATCTTCTGGTGGATTTGCTTGGTTTGATGGCGGAAACGAAAATAATTACATCACGCAACACATCGTAGCTGGTTTAGGGCATTTAGAAAAAATGTTCCCTCAAGATAGTTCAAAATTTGATGGAATTATTACTAAGGCTATTCCGTATTTAGATGCCAATTTTATAAAAACAAACACTTCAAAAAACGAACGTTTAAGTTATTTTTATTACTCTAATTTGCATTTTTTATATGCCAGAAGTTTCCATTTAGATAAAATGCCTATTTCTAAAAAAATGGATTCAATTATAAACATTCAAAAAAAGGAATACAAAACCAATTGGTTAAACTATTCATTATACAAAAAAGGGCTTTTAGCATTAACCATGTATCGATTTGGCGATGCAGCATTTGCTCAAAAAATCATATCAAATTTAAAAGAAACTGCCGCTCGAAATGATGAATATGGAATGTATTGGATTGAAAACAAAAGCGGCTATTATTGGTATCAATCGCCAATTGAAACGCAAGCATTATTAATAGAAGCTTTTGCCGAAATTGAAAAAGATAAAAAATATGTTGATGAAATGAAAGTTTGGTTATTAAAGAACAAACAAGTCAATCGATGGTCAACTACAAAGGCAACTTCTGAAGCAATTTATGCCTTATTATTACAAGGAACTGACTGGACAAGTATAAAAGACAACACCAAATTTAAAATTGGAAATGAAAAAGTATTGACAAAAAAACTTTCTGAAAAAGACAAAGAAGCAACAACAGGTTATATTAAAATAAATTGGTCTGCAGCAGAAATTTCTAAAGAAATGGGAACAATTTCAGTAGAAAACAAAACCGATATTCCTAATTATGGTAGTGTATATTGGCAATATTTTGAGAATTTAGAAAACATAAAATCGGATAGTACTAAAGTTTTGTCAATTACTAAAAATGTTTACAAAAAAATTAAAACTACATCAAGAAATGAATTAGTAGAATTATTAAAAGAAAATCTAAAACCTGGCGATTTAGTAACCATTCAGTTAATCATAAAAACTGAAAACGATTTAGAATTTGTACATTTAAAAGATTTACGCGCATCGTGTTTTGAACCTGTAGATGTAATTTCAGAATATAAATGGAAAAATGGCTTGGGCTACTACCAAAGTACAAAAGACATTGCTACACATTTCTTTTTTGATACAATTAAAACCGGAACTTATGTATTAGAATATGATGTTCGTATTAATAATTCGGGAAGTTTTAATGATGGAATTGCAACATTACAAAGTATGTATGCTCCAGAGTTTACAGCACATTCAACAAGTACAAAATTGAAAATTAACTAATTTATGAAATATCTTATTCTTATATTTTTTTCAATTAATGGTTTTACACAAGTACTTTTTGAAGGCGTGGTAAAAAGTGCCAACACTAAAGAAAGTTTAGCGGGTGCAGCTATATACATTCCAAATTCAACCTATGGAACATATAGTGATGAAAATGGAAAATTTAGCATACAATTACCATTATCCACAAAAGAAATTGTTATAAGTTTTATAGGATATCATCCAATAAATGCTCAACTCAATATTTCTGATGGAAAGAATATTAATAAAACAATTTATTTAAGAGAAAACAATAGTCAATTAAATGAAGTAGTTGTTATTAAACAAAAACAAGATAAAGAATGGTATAAAAAGTATGAAATATTTAAAAGTCATTTTATAGGCGATAGCGAAATAGCAAAAAATGCAAAAATCTTAAATCCTGAAGATTTAATTTTAATTGAGGAAAAAGATTCAATACGATACAAATTAACAGCTAATGCCTATAAACCTTTACTGATTAAAAATAAAACTACAGGTTATATTATAACTTATGAATTAATACAATTTAACTATATAAATTATGGACACCGCCAACTATACACATTTTATTTAGGTTATGCATTTTTTAAAGACATAACAAGTGAAGAAAAATTAAATTCTGAAAAAGTAGCAAAAAAAAGATTAGAGGCATATTCGGGTTCGTCAATGCATTTTATTAGAGCATTATATCAAAATAAATTATTTGATGAGGGTTTTAGTGTTAGAGAGCTAACTAGAATGAAAAATCCAGAATTTCCAGATGAAAAAACAATAAAAAACATATATCGATTAGCGAAAGAAACCAATAA
>Ga0209480_10000976_pt1 | contig 21713 bp, 12 predicted proteins | sample JI61114C2DNA_FD_187501 | JGI IMG/M metagenome (GOLD analysis project Ga0209480, IMG submission 187501) | Wastewater effluent complex algal communities from Wisconsin, to seasonally profile nutrient transformation and Carbon sequestration -... | ecosystem: Engineered > WWTP > Effluent > Algae... | reverse complement strand
TACAATAGAAACCGGCTTCATTCCGCGTTGGCATATCTAACACCCGCAGAATTTGCCCTTAAAGGTAAGAAAGTGGCCTAGAGCAAATTTTCCCCAGGCCACTGTCTACCAAAATGGGATCAGACCATAGCAGCCAAAACATAGGCGGAATGGGATTTTTGACTTTACAAAAACCTATTTTGTCAACTATCACTAGCCAATAAAAGAAAGATGTCAACTAGCTTAGCGCCACTTTCCGGTCCATTACTACTCGGACCCCTAAAACCAAAGTAGCTAAATTGTGAAAGATAGGCGAAACTTGAAAACACTAGCTATCTCAAGGATTCAATCATGAAATCGTCAAAAAAATCATTAGTCTTTGGCATTGCACTTCTCTCAATCACAGCAATTGCGGCAATAGATTCTTCTAGAGCAAATCAATATCCGCCTGAAGTGGCAGCAAAAACCGCCGAGTTTAATCGTATTAACCATATCGATTTGAAAACTCTTCATTTCGTTAACGGATGGTCAAAAGTGCTTTATACGTCCCAAGAGCATCCTGTTGACAATGGCAGGTGCTTAGTATTAAAAACGATAGGACAAAGCGACATTGTTTTGAATCCGAAACCAGAACGACCCAGTGACTCTTTATACATAATCAATCTTGAAAAAATCAATGAAAAGGTAGCTAGAGAAATTTGGGGCGGGCGGCCAAATGAAGATGGTGGAATAACTTGTGATTTGATCACAGAACTTGGAAATCGTGAAATGGATATTTTTCACTTGGATATGAAGTTCGTTGATGACCGATTGAGCTCTTATCGCTTAAGAGGAATAGGTATCCAAAAGCCCCAATGGGTAAGTCTTAACCGAGAAGCTCAGGAGAGATAAATCTCCCCTGAGCCACCGTTTATTGATTTTTAGGTAAAACTAGTGTCAGTTATTCTTGGCGTGGGCAACCACCGGGCCAAATCACGCTATTCATGTAATCCCAAATATCCTTCATAAAGATTGACTGTTGTGCTTCGTTTGCGGCATTGTTCGATAGTGGGTATCCAGAACAATTCTGAAAACCATAGGCAAACATTTCGGCATTCTGGGCAGCCAGGCTCTGAATAAACGCAAGTTGAAAAACCTGCCATGGATTATTTAGGTTGTAAAATGCGCAGAGTGAGTTTGCATCAGCCGAGCTGCCATAAACTAGCGCACAGCTTGGGATTTTCGGGTCAGGCCAAGTTCCGGTCATTAGGGAAATCGTTTCTCCTTGTGCCGTAGCGAATGCGGTTGAAAGAGATGGCAACGGAGTGGTGTAGTTATCAATCAAGTGCCCAACTTCGTGCATTATATGTCCTTGCATAAATGCGGTGTAGTCGACGCCCAAAACGGTCTCAAAAACGGCAATATATTTTATAGCGATGTTAGAGATACCAAGTGGATTGCCGATGGTGACGCCTGAAATAAAGTAGGAATCAAAATTCGCACCGGTATCGAAGATATAGACCGGAACTTCTTGGATACCTATTTTTGTTTTAAATGAACTTGGGAGTCCTAAAAGGGCGTCGGACACTGCAATCTCATACGGTTGAGAAACAGCATGCGCGCAATTCCAATAAGTCATTGGCCAACTAGTACTTCCAGTCCCAGTTCCGGTTTTCCATTGGTTGCAAGTCACTCCGTTAAGAGCAATAGTGCCAGCTTGAGTAGCTACTAGAGCATTAGAACCAGCATCAACTTTGATTATTATGTTTACGCGAAGCGGAATCCCAGTATTTCCTTTTGCAGAGGTGGCTGTAAAAGTTCCGCCAGCGCCATTTCCAGTCGTTCCTGCTTTGGCGTTAACAACCACGTCAACAAGATTTACCGGAAAACCAGCATTCAGCGTCACATGCCCACCGTTGCCATCGCCGTGACCAGAAGCGTCGAAAGAACTGGTCCCAACCGTGATAGTACTGCTGTCATGGATGTTGATAGTTCCGCCCTTAGCGTTAGAACCTGCACCAGCACCACCAGCAACGGAGATGTCAGAGGTCGTCAAGTCAGTGATAAAACCAAGCTCGATAATGCCACCGTCTCCAGTGCCTGCTGGGTCGCCCTTTGCTGACAGCAGCAAAGAACCAGCAGCAGAGCCAAGATTGAGTGTGCCGTTTGCAAAGATGTGAATTTCGCCTGCATCACTAGTGCCCTTACCATCAACGTTAAGAGTAGCGCCATTGGCTGTTGGGTTTACGAACAAGTTGGGATTGCCAACAAGCTGAACAAATCCACCTTTAGCATTACCGCCCAAAGCTTTCGCACTGACAGCATTTGCTGTGTCAATCGTGAGACTTCCGGGGAATGGATTGATGTTGATCCTGCCCGCATCGCCTCCGGTCAAGCCGCCATCAGCGATAACTTGCACGTTGCCTGGATTGGTCCCCAGCTTGTAGTCTGCAATAGCGCCAGGAAATACGGTTATGAAACCACCCTTACCAATGCCAGCGGCTGCGCCCTTTGCTGAGAAGATTGATTTTGTTGTTGATCCTTGGGTTAATGCGCTGGTGCCAAAGAAAACCACACCCGCATCGCCATTGCCTGCCGTCGGTCCATTTGCGGTCAGATTGAACGTTGTGGACGTGATCGCCGCTGTTCCGTTGCCGCCATTCGGCTGGAAGTTAACCACACCAGCACCGCTGGTAGTTTTTCCGTTGTTGGCTGACATGTTGACAGTAGGAGCTGCCAGACTGACTACCTTGGTTGGCTGGAAGGTCACAAGACCACCGACCCCAGTGCCTTTTGCATCGGCTTTGATCGTCAAGCTTGGCACACTTGCGTTTATCGTCGCTTGGTCCACCAATACATAAATGGTGCCGCCGGAATCGTTACCAGCCGAGCCACTTGCATCAATGGTGACAGCACCGGTACCCGAGAGCGTCAAGCCATTGGAATTGGTCATTGTGCCGCTAAAGACAAGCTCTACCTGGTGATTAGTTGTTCCCTTTGAAGTGATATTTACAGCCGCATTACTAAAAGTAATGGGATAGGCATAAACAGCAGCTCTTGCGTAGTTGCCGTTAGCAGTCAAAGTGAAAGCGCCAGCGCCGGAGACAGTTACCGGAGCGTTCAAGGTAGATGTAATTGAGCTGGGCGTCCAGAGCATAGTGTTGACGTTATTAGACGTGAAGGCACTGCTGCTGACGCTGATTCCACCGGTTGGGAGAACTATGGCATATGCCGTTTGCGTAGAGCCCGTGATGCCGTTACCATCACCGTTTATCTTCAAACCACCGGCTCCGGCGACTGTGATATTGGAAGCAGCAACAATTACACCGTGGTTAGTCGAGAGTGCCGCAGCAGTCTGACTTGCGGTGATAACCGTATTGTTGACTGTCGTTAAGGTGCCACCCATGAGGATGATTTGACCGGCAGGCTGGTCCGCTGGACCAGCCGCACTTAAAGATCCTGTGGGAAGTATCACTGCACCTTTTTGAGCATTGAGGTAAAGAAGCCCGCTTCGTGATTGAGAAGCTGTGATATTGATGTTAGCTGCGTTAGTAACTCTTATGCTGGCAGTGGAATTTGAATTACCATTGGTAATGAAAACGCCACCCACAACGAAGTTGGGATTGGTTCCACCAGCCGTGCTGTTGCTCGTATTGATAGTGCCTTTGACACCATTTGTGGTGGCGGTTGTTCCGATGATAAACTGGGAACCATTGGCATTTGTGTTGGCATGAATTTCTACGCCGCCAGTAGTTGTGCCGCCGTTTGTGCTAATTGAGCCTGTGAGCACATTGCCGGTAGCAACCAGCAAAATATTCGCTCCATTGCCGCCAAGGTTTGACGTGACATTGCCAGAAACAGCAATCTTGCCATTGACAGCATTAGCCTGAATCGACCCGTAGCTGCCGATAGTTCCGGTAGTCGTGAGATTGGTTGCAGCTGATATCTTGAGATCACCAAAGGCAGAACTCAAGGACTGAGTTGTAATCGCGCCGCCGGTAGTCTTAACATCCAGATCTGTGCCAGCAGAAAGTGCCTGAGCTGTGATCGCACCAGACGAGGTAATGTGAATAAACCCTGTGGCGGTCAGTGCATTTGGAAGACTGCAAGCGCCAGTGTTATCGATAGTGACATTGCCGGTACCGTTGAAGGCTGTTATACCAGCGCAGTTACCAGAATAGTCAGCAGCGTAGGCCGGGGAGGCGAATCCGATTAGCGCCAATAGCGCTGGGGCGATGGCTAGACCTAGCCATCGTTTCTTTATCTGTTTCATGAGTTTTCCTTTTTTAAGGGTTGTTGAGTGGAACCTCTCATCGCACCAGGACGCAGGCAATCAAAACTTCTCTGACACAACGGTGCCTAGAAAAGTTTGGAGATTTGCTGCCTGTTTGAGTTTTTGGAAAGATTGCCTGCGGGATTGGATTGAATGAGAGTCCCTCAACCCTCGTCTTTCATAGCTTCCATATGCGCCCACTGTTGCGGGATCTTCATTAGGCAAAGGTTCAGACTGGCTTGCTTGGGCCATTATGATAGAAATAGAGTCCTAGAAATTGGCTAGCGAGGCTCACGCCACAAGGCTTTTCGGACCTGCTGGTCTAATTAAGCGGCCACTCATATATAGCTCAGTTCATAAGCTGCTGGCGGATCTGCTCTGCTCAACCTCAGAATCTCAAAATCTCAAATGAGCCATCTAGCTGGCGATTCCCGAAAACTTGGGCCGGTTTTTCAGACAATGGAGAGACACTACCGGTAGTGGTTTGGCACAATTACTTCTTTTCAACCATTCGCAATAAAGCTAATCCACATCTAGTGTTAGCCATGGATTCCAAGAGAAGAATCCCCGCGCCCTTTATCCCACCCACTAGCTAAAACGCGCTTCCTGAGCCATTCTAGAATCGATGAAACATAATCGATATTATCAGAGACCAAAATCAACTCGCTGGTGCCACCAGCTTGATCAACTTTTCCGAGGCAATCGGGCTAACATAGAGAACATCGGCACCATTGCTTGAAAGCAACAGTGCAGACTGGTTGCCTAACTTGCCGATGCTCGCAACCTGACCATTCTCAAGAGTAATTTGACGCATACTGGTTTTGCGTAGTGAAAGCAAACCAGTTGGTGCCTGATAGCAATCAATACAATCAGTCGAAGAACCATCGCTGCTATTGAAACACATACGCACAAGAGTCTTGCCATCACTGGTTTTGACAATATCAGAACCATACAAACCATAATTGGCTAGCTTGATCTTTTGCACCGCAAATCCAACTTTAGCAGCCAAATCAGAAGCATCTTTCTTGCCCACATAATCAACCACAAAGCTTGGATCTTCAGGGCCTGATGAATGATGACCAATGCTAGCTACTAAGCTCTCAGCGACAATTGCATTTTGACTTTGAACTGGCCGCACTCCGCTGCCAGCGAAATAAGGAGAAGTTAGCGCTAGAGAAACAAGAAGCACAGTGGCTGCCGCACCAATAAAAAAAGTGGTCATGTACTTCACTTTACTGGCTTGTTGATCGCTGTGCAGAGCAGAAATAATGCGCTTTTCAAAATCATCACTAGGTTTTTGCTGAGCCAGAATGCCGACAATACCAGCCCTGACAGAAAGTATTTGCTCCCACTCACTCTGACATTGATTACACTTACTAATATGGCCAGCCACCATAGCAGCAGACTCATTTGCAAGTTCATTATCACTAGCTGGCCCTAACAGCTCTCGGGCTTGTTCACAGTTCATTTGGGCCTCTCTTTGATTGTTCTTTCTTGCTAGCTTTATCAGGCTTTGTATTAGTAGGCTCGTCAGAGTTGCTACCCGTCATCAAGTCGAAAAGGGCCTTGCGTGCCCGCGACAGACGAGACATAACCGTGCCGACAGGAACACTTAAGTAATCGGCAATATCTTTGTAAGACATATCGCTCACTTCTCGCAAAAGCAAAGGAGCAGCGAAATGCTCGGGTAAATTGGCAATTCCAGTAGCTAGTAGTTCATATTCAATTTTGCGCGACGCCACTAGATCCGGTGTCTCCCTGCTATCAACCAGAAGGTTTTCTAAATCGTCGTCTTCTTCAATGGCTTTATACTGAGGGCCAGCAGAAGCTTGCCGCACAATATCTTTGATGGCATTGCCGAGAATGGCATACAGCCATGCTTTTTCATTGCTGCCCTGCTTAAAGCTACTGAACGAACGAAAAGCCCTGACGAATGTGGTTTGCACGACATCCTCAGCCTCTTCATGCTTGCGCAAGCGCATAAAAGCATAGTTATAAAATTCGCGCGAATAGGCCCTTACCCAGCCTTCCACCGTCTTTTTCTTAAAAGCATTTTCTTGAAAAAACATAGCTATTACAGATGACGGCGAGGAACATGGCAGCCCTGACCAGGATGCTTGGCAAAGTAATCTTGATGATAGCTCTCCGCAGTATAGAAAGTCTGTAAGGGCTCAAAAGAAGTGACGATTTTGCCATCAAACTTGCTTTGCAGAGAGGCAACTGTTTCTTTGGCCTGCTTCAAGTCGGCTTCATCAGCATAGAAAATTGCTGAGCGATACTGGTCACCAATATCTGGACCCTGACGATCTTTAGTAGTGGGGTCATGAATAGAGAGAAACTCTTTAACAAGAGCCTGGTAGCTAATCAGTTTAGGATCAAAAACTACTCTGACAGCCTCGGCATGCTTGGTTGAATGACTGCAAACATCACTATAGGTTGGATCTTTAGTGATACCGCCGGTGTAACCAACCACCGTGCTGCGCACACCCTTAATTTCCTTGAGAGCGTCTTCAACTCCCCAGAAACAGCCTCCGGCAAAATAGGCCACAGACAAGCCTTTAGCCTTCTCTGCTGCATCTTCAGTTGCTGAATATTTAGGCAAGTCGAGAGCATCAGCACTTTTATCAGAGGCCGCAGCTCCACCACTTTTACTGGCCGCCGCAGCAGGAACATTGGCTTTAGCATCGAAGGCCAGGGAAGCCGAATTAATGCAATAACGCTTACCACTCGGCCCCGGGCCATCATCAAAAACATGGCCCAAATGAGCGCCACAGGTAGCGCACATCACTTCGTTACGCTCCATACCAAGGCTACGGTCAGAGGCAACAGCTAGGTTGGCGCCTTTGGCTGGATCAGTAAAGCTCGGCCAGCCAGTACCTGAATCAAACTTTTGGGCTGATGAAAACAAAGTGCCACCGCAAGCTGCGCACTGATAATTGCCTTTATCGTGATTGTTCCAGTACTTGCCAGTGAAGGCCATCTCAGTGCCTTTCTCGCGAGCAACGCGATACTGCTCAGGAGTGAGCCTTGCCCGCCATTCCTTATCTGTCAATTTCTTCCATTCAATCTTAGGCTTATCGCTGTCAATGTTTTTGCTCATATCTGTTGGCTTTTGCGAAGCTCCAATTGATGGGGTCGAACAGCCAGATAGACAAATAGTAGTTGCAATGGCCCAAAACATCGTTCTTTTATAGATAGTCATCGATCACCTTTCCAAATTTGTCCTGGCTGGCAGAAGCGCAAACGCGCCGTTAACTCTCTATACTTTGCCGCCCCAGATTTTATTCCATGCAGTTCTGGTGAAGTAAATTCTATTCGATTTAATGGCTTTGCCCCCGGCAAAAAAAATGTTTTGGTTGGCGGGAATAAAATCGCAATTGCATCGGTTTACGAAATATCAATCACTTCACAGGAGATTTTTCGGATGCAAGACAAAACAAAAGCAAAAGTAGCCGCAGCACTAGCAGCAACCCTAGGGCTCGCCATACAGGGTTCAGCCAATGCCGCTCCTAACCAAAGCTTGCGAATCTTGGAAAAACCATCACTTTTAAAAGTAAACCAGGCTGAGACTGCTGAGCAGTTTTTAGCTGACGATAAATCAGACAAGAAAGCCAAAGGCAAAGAAGGCTCTTGCAAGGGCAAAGAAGGTTCCTGTAAGGGCAAAGAAGGTTCCTGTAAGGGCAAAGAGGGCTCCTGCAAAGGCAAAGAAGGTTCCTGTAAGGGCAAAGAGGGCTCATGCAAGGGCAAAGAAGGCTCCTGCAAAGGACACGAAGGCTCTCACTAGACCGGCCATTTTCTCCGCAACTAGGTTCACCGCAAACTGTAGAGGGAAGTTCAAGCTTTAGTGCCTGAACTTCCCTCTGAACAGACAGAAAGTATGAAAGCCTCCACATTGACGACAACTGTAGTGTTAGTCACAGACCACCGCATGAGCTTTAACCTACGGCCTGTTGAAGCGACAAGTTGAGACTTTACTATGCCAAATTGAGAACCCAGGCTAGAATGATAGAAATAGCGTATTTCCCCCACTGTAATTCAGCCTGATTGCACATAGAATGATCTAGTCTGGTTCGAGCAACAAAATCGGCCTCCAAGGAAATCAATGCCCGAAGATTTTCAGCACTCCAAGCAAAATCAACCACTCACCACAGAGCGGCTGATGGCGACTGAAAACAAGGAAGTTGCCCAACTCTCAAATCGATCAGATGAAAGCCTTGCCGACAAGATATTCCGAGAAACTTACCTGATAACCAAGGGAACCGCAATTGGCTTCAGCCAACAAGCAGAACATGCCTGGCAAAACAAAGGCGAAGCAATGGTTAACCTGGGCGTGGGAGTTGCATCCGCGCTTACTCTAACTTACCTATCTCGTGGCAATTCATTGAAATCTGCCATCGGCTGGGGAGCCACAGCTGGACTGACCGCCATTTCTATTAAGGACAGCTTCACTCACCTCAAACCAGCCTATGATGCCGTTGTAGACACGTATAACTCCCCGGCAAATTTCGAGAGCAACTTGAACAAATTCAGCCGTTCTGGCGGAGCATTCGTCTTTGATACAACCGTGTATGGAGCCCTGGGCGGGATGGGCGGGTCCCTCATTGGCCGAAAAGTATTCGCTCCAAACAAGCCATCGCCTCTTCCGGAAGTTCCTTCAGCGTTAGCAATAAACGAACTTGGAGCAAAAAGAACGCACCTCTCAGCACCGACAACGCTAGCAGAAGTTAAAACTGCTACTTCAGCGATTGAGGCTAATATTCCTGAGTTAAAACTGACTACCGCCAGAGATTTGATGGCTCCTTTAAACGTTTCGTCAAAGAGTTCAGATGACATCGGTCGTCTTATGTCAAATTTCGCCGAAACTCCATTCACGCTGAAAGGTCAGCGTTTCGCCTCAGTTGAAGGCTTCTACCAATCTCTGAAATTTACAGATGCTGAAATGCGCTCGCGCGTAGCAAACATGTCTGGACCAATCGCAAAATCATTCGGTCGCAAAGGCACAGCAGAAGCCGCCACATTTGAAGGAAACACCTTCCCCTTCGGTAGCGCACAACATCACGACTTAATAAAAGACGCCCTGCGAGCAAAACTTGAACAACACCCACAAATTGCCGCTGAGTTTATATCCACACACCCGCGCCCCATCGTACATGACACGGGTCGACGCGCAACAACTAAGACTAGTTTTTCAGAAGCAACCTTCACGCGCATACTCAGCGAACTGAGAGATGAACTAATCTCAAAGCCAAAGTTCTGAGCCTTTCGCCTGGCAAAGCAATCCCGGCTGGCCGCCACCTTGTTAAAGCAGGTTGGTCAAAGTGCCCCATTCAACTATAGCAAATAGTATGTATAAAGAAAAACAAAACGGTCTAAGATAGGCCACTCCCTAAGGAGAAGCTTTTTCTTAGACCGCTTTGCTGCAGAAGGTTAATCACCGTAGGTGCTACCTTTCTACTCAGATGCATTGCCGCTGTTTGCCATCTGAATGGCGAACTCCTCGCGCATTTCGCCGATGATTTGGCAAAACACTTCCACCGGAAACGCACTCTTGCGAGCAGGCCTGCCAGTGTCGTGGATGATCGGACGAGGGCGAGTGGCGACGAACGCCTTGGTGATTTCAGGGTGCTGTTCCATCTTGCAACGGATAGCTTCCTTCATCACTGCATGGTGCTCAGGCGAGCCCATCATGAACGTCTGTCCATCGAAAGTCGTCTGCTTCGTTTTGGCCTTCTTTCCGGCTGAACGAGCATAGACTCCGTGCATGGCGGCGATCTTGATGCGTTTCTCCTCCTCGGGAAACTTGATTCCCTGGTAAAAGCCTTCGACAGATGCGTATTCGCGTCCGCGGAAGACAAACGGCGTGTGCGCGAAATTGGACATTTGACGTCCAACTTCTTCGTCCGAGCAAGACGCGCAGTTGATTGGCATTGCTTCGTTACTCATGACATGGTCTCCTTTCATCGGTTTGTGGTCGCAAACTGTTCCCACATGGGAGCAGTTAGTTGACCGGTTTGATTGATGCTGTTTAGCTTTAGACTTGGTTGATTGCCTGGGATTGAAAAAGAAATAGATAACCAACCTTTGCAAAATCGCCGCGCACTTGTCAACCGCAATTGCGGCCCAGCCTGCATTTGTGCCGCTTGACCTGATTTATTTGCGCGAAAAGTGCACGATTAATCAACAAACTGTCTAGCGAAGCCTCGCTAATACCGAGTTAATCTAGCCGCTTCGATACCGCCCTAACGGGGAATAAGTACGTTACAGGAGAGGTTTGTGAAGTGGATGGCGCAGGTAAAAACGGAGCAAATTCAGAGTCGCTGACGTCTACGATCGGCGAATTTTTCCACGCGGCAGCCTACTCTGCTGTAGAGTCTCCAGTCAACGCCGTTGGCAAGCTGACAGAAGAAGTAACGGGCGTGAGACTGCTACCGCACCTAAATGTTATCGGCGCACCTGAGCACGCTCAGTTTGGATCCGCCCATTGGCATGCCCAACAAATTGGTGGCGCCGTTGGATCAATCGTGCCATTTTTAGCGACCCGCAGTGTTCTAAAGTCGGCCGGCCTCGCCAGGTCAGTTGAGCCAGGCTTCCAGTTAGCCAGCACACTAAACCTGGGCGGAAAGTCGATGCTAATCGCCGAGAACGCTATCGCCGGTGCAGCGTTTTCTGGTCTCTTTCAAGATGCTCAAGGCACCGGTCTCGATTACTGGAAGTCAAAAGCAACGAATATGAGTGTCGGTGCCATATCATTTGGGGCCTTATCAGGTTTTAGTACAGCCCTAAAAGGCAACGGACTACTGCAGCATTTCATTGCCGGTTCCGCCGCAGGCTCAATCGCAGCAGACTCTCGCTCACTGCTTGAGGGCCGGGGGCTCGCCACCGCTAGTGAGCGCTTTGAATCAGCATACTCTTTCGGCTTTACTGGCGTAGCTCTAAAAAGTGTCGATAACTATATGACAAAATCTCGCACCCAATCTGTACAAGAAGCTTTAGGCAAAATTTCTGACCCCCAAGTAAAAGAACTGCATGACTTGGCTACCTACTCAAAAGCCTTTGAAGGTTTTGGAGGAAGAGTGAAAAAACAAGTAGGAGCAGGAGCAGACTCAATTTCTCTTGAAATGACTAACGGCAATATCTTAAAGATTACTACTCGCTCACTGCCCAAAGAAATAGGGTCTCGTGGCTTTGATCACTCAGTGCTCGAGCAAGGAACGCGCACCGCTGACGGTATCGCTGTTAATTATTTTGTGCAACCAAAAGCGAGACCAGCCAAGCCTGGAGATCTTGATGCCCTCAACCAAACGGTGCGAGAGAAGGGCTACATATTTAAAGATCCAGCCCTCGATCAGATCGGTCGGCACAATGGCTCTCCTGTGCTACTCGATCCATTTGCGGTAGTTAAAGACAAGCCCTAGTCAAAGCATCACAAAAAGCATGCTCTTCTCCAAGCCTAACGGCCTGGCAAACCGACTCTTCTGGCAAACTCACTAATGAATTTGAGATTGTTATTGGGACCGCCGTAGGGCATTAACAAATTGGCTGAGACAACACTACCCTTAAGGGCGGTCTTTTTACCAGCGACTCGCTCTATCTGTTCTAGCGAAAACAGAGTGCTCATAGGGTTGTTAGGCTGTTGTACAAATTGGTAGAAACCAAGATATTGATTAGGCGATAATGCGGTCGGGTTGACAGTACCTAAACCAGCATATCGACTATCGGTCAAGTGCAAGTCCCAAGGATTAGTATCTGTTTGATAACGGCCGAGCGTGCCGACAACAACTTTGCCACCTGAATCTTTAAGCACTTGGGCATTGCTATTTACGACACCCGCGGCCTGCCTTCCACTGTACGAATAGTCATCGATGTAGACCACAACTTTCCCATCAGCAGCACCAGGGCCACGACTACGCAAATCAGCCAGGGTAATGTAGTTATCCTTAGTCAAACCATTTACTTTAGCGTAAAGATGATTGACCAAATATTCACTACCGTTGTTTTCTATACCAGTAACAATGAGAATATCCTTCGCTGTTTTACCGGCAGGCAGCTCTTTCAGAACCATTTCGTGCAAATCGCGCATTTGCCCCATCATGGTCGAATAAGACTGATACTGCAAGCCATCTCGCAAAATGTGGGCAGCCACCGCCTGCCTCTCAGCATCCATACCACCGAGGAAACTATGAATCTGTTCTCTTGTTACAAGTGGGCTAGTAAATTCTTGATACAGCGACTCTATTTGATGTCTCTCTGAAATAGCATCGGGCTGGCCTTCACTTGCTGCGGCCCTTAACCTCCTTCCGCCAGTCTCGACCATGGGCGAATCGTACACCGAGGCACTACTGTTAAACTCGGCAGCCCTGGCTCTAACATCACCCTGAAGTACTCGCCGAGCTAATTCTTGGTCAGTCAAATTCTCAGCACCAGGCAACTTTCTAGCTTCAGCTATCAACCCTTGTAGTTTTGCTTGCACCAACTCTGGACCAGCAAATTTCGAGGCACCAAAGTCATAAAGATTAAGACCTTTGTTGAAACCACCCAAGTCAGCCACAATAAGATTCTGTACCTTAGCTAAAGCCTCTTTCTGAGCGGGAGTGGCCTGAGCTAAATCATCGAAAATCAAAGCATTCTTTGGTACCTTACCGTTCTCCGCCATGGCCTTCAGTGCAGCAGCATCTAGTTCGACAATGTCGACCTTGGTGTGACCAGCGTTCTTCTTCAAAATATGGGCGAGAGCATTGCCTGAGGTATCACCAGATAAAACGAATACTTTCAGTGGGTCTTCCTTCAAACCAGGCATCTCGTTTATCTTTTTAGTCAAGGCTTCCATCTGTAAATCAAGCTTACGGCTATGCATATTGGGCGCACTTTGCTCGAGAAACTCAAGCGCTAACTTGCGATCAGCGTCGGACATGCCGGCAAAAGTCGTCTTGAACTGTTCCAAAGAAATCGGGGCATCAACAAACTTTCTTTCAATCTCCGCCGAAAATTGAGAGATGCGAGATGGTTCAAATTTAGTTGGTAGAGCATCTCCAACGTCAGCCCCGGACCTAAGAACAACCGGATTGTCAACCGGCCGAGCGGGCGGTACAGCGTCATTTGCCAACATCGTTACTGTCTGCGGTTCAAAATGAGGTTGCACAAGATGACCCTCGGGCAGGCCAACGGAGCTATGTGTAGCCAGAGCTGCAGTAAGATTAATAGCGTTGAGTTCACGGGGCAAGGACGACCGAATAGCGCTCCAGCTCTTAGAAGCAGCCACAAACCCTGGTGCCAAGACAAACGCACCAGCAGCGCCACCAAAGGCTCCAAAGGCAGTGGAGGTGCCAGCAATTTTCAAGAACTGCTCAAAGTCTTTAGCTTCAGCACCAGCACGAATCGAACCCGAAAGACCACTACCTGCCATTCCGGCCAGAGTATTAGCTGGGGTACTCAAGACAATTTGCTTCAGCATGGTTCGGCTCTGTTCTTCTACAGCTTCACCCAGACTTTTTTTGAGCAAAGCCGTCACAGCTTTTTCATCGCCCTCTTTGGCAATTTGCTTAGCCAGAGAAGTGATAGCCTCATCGGTGATCTTCCCTCCCTGAGTCAGGCCTTGCTTCACTAACTGCTCAGCGCCTTCTTGCAAAGTCTTTTCAGACCCCTCTTTCAGAAGAGACTTGCCACCGGTTGTAAGAACTTTCTGAGCAGCAGACTTGGCCGCTGATGCGCCTAAAAACGTAGTGAAGCCATCAGCAAAGCCTGTGGCTCCATCCAGCCAGACCTGACTACTGCCGGCATCATAGTCTCCACCCATAAGCACGGCCTTGGTGCCGACCTTAAACACAGCAGCACCAGCACCGGTGTAAGCCAGCAGAGACAGGCTCACACCGCCAGTAAAGAAAGCTCCACCAACAGCCACAGCGGCGACAGTAGTATCAACAACAGCGTCCGCCAAAGCTTCTTTTGACGCAGAGTGCATATCTACCAATTTATAAACATTGCTTACGTGATCTCTGACTTTCGCAGGATCTTCCACCATGGACTTAGCTAGTTGATTGATCTCATTGTCGAGTTGATAACCAGTTCCGTCCCACGCTCTATCGACAAAGGCACTACCTATGCCTGATCTTGTCTCAGCAGCCTCGTTTAGAGAATACAAGAACTCGCCGCGGGCATCACGTCCAGCAACTTGTCTCATTGCCTGGCGCTGATCTTTGCCACCAAGCTCTGATACCAGATCGGCCGAAAGATCGCTACCATACTTACGAGCGTACTCAGTTCTAAGATTCTGCAGTCGCCCTTGAATTATGCTGTCAATTTCCTGCTCTGACTTACCTTCTTGCCTTAGCTGGGAGCGATCATTGAGCTGACCTAAGGTCGCCTTAATTTCATCTTCGCTTGTACCAAGTCCTAGCTGATATGACCGCAACTTATCTTCTGGCCGCAGTTCACCTTGCTGCATTGAAGCCAGTGCGACCTGGCGCTCATCAGCACTCAAAAATCCCAAAACGCGATCTTGAAAAGCTCTATCAGAAAGTATACGCTGCTTGTCGCTGTCGCTAACCCGCTGTAAGTCTCTGTAGGCGCCCTGCTCATCGTCATTGAATAGACCGCGACTCAAATCTAGGCGCAATTCAGCAGACAATTGACCTGTTTCAATCAAGGGCTTGGCATACTTTTCATAATCCGACCGGCCAAGAGCACGTCCAGCTGCATCTTTGAACTCAGCAGCATAAGCCCTGTCAGTATCAGTTTTCGGATTGTTTATTCTCTCTCGCAGAGTCGGATCTTTGACAAAGGCTTGCTCTATGTCTCGAATCACTTGAGCATCATCTGAAAATGTATTTGAGGCATGCACATTAAGCTTCTGCACAACACTCATTTCTGGTTTCTCACCGCGCTTCACTTGCTCGAGCAAGCCAAAAGCTACCTTTTGTTCACTCGAATCGAGACTGTCTTTCAGCCTGGCGTCGAGAGCAGCAACAAAATTCTTCGCCTCAACATCGGTGCTAGCACTATCACTGCCTTTGCGATAAAGCTCACGTTCCTTGTCAGTCATATTCTCGATGGCACGATACATCTGACTCTCGTCGTTGTTATACCAACGACGATTATCTTCGATGGCATCTAGCAATGGCCTGCGATTTTGTTGACTAGCTTCAAACGACTCCGCTTTGATCTTACCGTCAATGATTTCCATGGTGCGCTTGCGTTCGTCATCAGACAAATAAGTCTTCAACACAGTATCAATTTTGTCCCGTTGACCTGGATCACTTTTAAGCCTTTGCCAGTCTTCCTTGGTCATGGTTTCGACAGTATCAATAACATCGTGCATGCTCGAATCATAAATACTGCCGCGATGATCAGCCAGACGAGCGACAATTGATCCACCTTTCTGAGCGATCATGTCTTCCCATTTTGCCAATTCATTAATCTGTGAATCACCAGAGAACCAATGACCTGCTGCGGTCTTCAAGGCTTCACTTGTTTTCGTATAGTAGTCTAGCGCCCTTTTCTTTTGTTCTTCTGTTACTGACTGATCAACAGTTTCATTTCTAGCGATCTTTCGGCCCAGAGCATAAGACTGCCTTTCAGAATCAGACATGGCCTCCAATGAATGTTCTATTGCCTGCTCATTATCGCCAAGCCAACTAGTGTTGTCGGAAACCTGCGAACCGACTGAAAGCTTGCCATGCTCAGCATAGTCTTGCACATGGCGAAATTCGGTGTCAGTGACATTGCCAGTCAAACCAAAAGTGAGAGCATGATACCAATGACCCTCAAAATTTTCCTTCATCAGCTTCTGGCCCTCTCCAGAAGCGAAATACTCTCTAACTTCTTTCGGAGCGCGCCGCATCGACTCTTGAAACATCTCGGCATTACCTGAGGTTGCGGCTCTCACGGCAAGCATTTTTGTATCTTCAGCAGTGCGCTGATCAGCCCCTTTCAAATAAATTGCAGCAGCAGCCTTAGTATCGGCAGAGAGATTGGTATCATTTTTAATGGCATCAGAAAGAGACTGACCATAGCGTCTTCTGTACTCAGCATCAGTCTTGGCGATGTCCGCCGCGCTCATGGTCTCCAGAGTATTGCGAACCACCTTTTCCAATTCACCGCTAGAGCGCCCCGTCCACTCGCTTCGCTCGGTCAGAGCGACCCTAATGGTTCCTGCATCATCAGAACCATCGGGTCGCTTAAGCAGAGAATTAGCTTTTTCAAGATCTGAACCTTTCATTTCATCTTGAAACTCGGCTTCTAGCGTGTGGCCATATATTTTCCCGTATTTTTTATTCCATATCTCAGTGATCAGCTGCCGTTCCGCTAGTGTTTTATTCTCTAAAGTCGCATAAATTGTCTTCTCATCAGTGCCAATACCAGTGCCACCATTGCAGGCATACTCAATCGCATCAGCAGCCACTTCCATGGCCTTGTAATTAACGTCCTGCCTGGAGCCATCGGGCTTGCGCCATTGCCTATTACCGGCAGAATCTTCATGGTAGTATGTACCATCTTTATCAAGCCTTACTTTGCCTTGCCATGGAGCACCATTGGTCAAGTTCCGCCAATTAGTACCATCAGTGGTAACCCAAGTATCGGCGCCCTCAGTTTGCTTTACGATCTCTCCCGAAGTGTTTCGCTCGTAAGTTCGTTTTACACCTTTGGCATCAACAGTCTCAATAATCTGCTGATCTTTATTCTCGAGCCTAGTAGCGCCGGACTGTTCACGATAGAGAGTATTGCCATCCAACTGCTTAGTTACAACAGCATTATTCTCAACGTAGCTATAGTTTCCATCACTAGAGACCCAAACATTGCCTTTCCACTTTTCCCCTTTATTTGAGGTCCAGTTATCACCATCTACACTTGACCAAATTTTTCCATCAGGCTCTTTGATTTCTGACATCTTGCCATTGGCGCCGTATTTAAACTCACGAGTTTGACCATCAATGCTCTTTGTAGTAACAACTCGTCCTTGAGCATCAAAAGTTACTTGGCCATTATCTTTATTCGTCAGCTCAAAACCTTTTGGTTGACCACTTTCGCTATAGTCATAGCGAATTTTTGAACCATCCTGACTTGAGGCCGCAACGATACGCATATCTTTGTCGATCGTTAAGCCACGCCCATCGGTTAGGCTTAGTTTTCTTGACCCGGTAGCTAAGTCTTTCTCTTCATAGGTCCCATCCGGCCGCAGTGACACAGACAGGTTCAAGTTGGCGCTGCTACCAGCCCTTGTCCACGTGGTTCCGTCAGTAGTACTAATTCTGCCACCATTACTATCGCTCACAACAGATAGCTTGCCATCAGTACCGTATTCAAAATTACGCCAGGCATGATTGGCATCTTCGACCCGAGTTATTCTGTTGCTAGCATCAACGTTTATTTGCGAGCCGTCTGGCTTATAGACAACCTTCGACCCGTTCTCAGAAACTTTGCGAACTAGTCCTTCGTCAACTACATCAACACGTCCAGTCCATGATTCTTTGGTTTTGTCGTTAGTCCAGTGAAGGCCATCCCTGGAGCTAGATACTACGCCCGCATCATTGATTTTATTTATAGTTCCCTGGCTATCGTACTCAAATTTGCGCACCTTGCCATGGGAGTCTCTGGTTTCAGTGACCTGACCAAGGGTATTTTTTACCACAACAGAACCATCATCGTAGGTCCGTTCTAAGTGAGAGCTATTGCCTTGCTTCACTTCATTCCAGCCATCAGTTCGCTTAGCAACTTCTACGCCGTTTTGTCGCTTCTCGTGCACCGTACCATCGCGATCAACAGAAATTTCAAGCGGAACAGCTCTGTCAGCTCCAGCCTTGGTCCAGCTTCGTCCATCCTTAGTCGTCAAAGATTCTCCAGCAGAATCTTTAATGGCATTCAACTTGCCTTGAGCATCATATTCAAACCGTTTCTCTGAACCATCTTTGAGTTTGACTGAGCTAACTCTGCCTTCAATATCGGCAGTAACAGCGGAACCGTCAATTTTAAATGTTGTGGTTTCGCCCCGAGCATTCTTAACTGTTTGTGAGCCGTCTTGAGCAATAGTCAACTCACCCGAACGAGCCTGATTGGCACCTTGTTTTTTCCAATCTCTGCCATTAGTGCTGAGCCACAAAGAACCGTCAGGATCAACCACAGCATCAAGCTTACCGTCAGAAGAATAACCATAACCGCGCCTGACACCAGCAGCATCGACAGAAGCAGTGACACGATGCTTATCATCAAAAAGCAGCTGTGAACCATCGCTATTGGCGCGAATACGCTCATGGCCCTTGTCATCAAAAGTGCTAACACTACGATCAGCATTGCGCTTGACCTGCTGCCCGTCAGGCAACACGAAAGTGTAAGTACCGTCCTTATCGACCTTAATGTCTTTTACTGCAACTTTTTCACCGCTACCATTTAGAACCATCGACTTACCATCAGGACTACGAGTCCAAACGGTACCATCGCTTTCAGCGATACGGCTGATAAGGCCTTTGCTGTCTCTCTCGGCAGTAACTGAATAGCCGTTGTCTCTTTTGATGGTCTCGCTAGAAGGTCCCTTAGTGCTTGCAGACTCCGCCAGCTGCTCGAGCAAAGCTTTGCCGTCAGGCAAGTAGCGAGCCGCTACAGTAGCATCAGGCTTAATCTTCGGCGTCACCTCAAGAGCAGCTACTGCCTCCTTCGCAGCCGCATTACTGGGAGTTTCCACCCGGTCAGCGGTCTCATTCTTGTTCTTGTCAGCCGCTTCTAGAGGTTTAGTCATTAGTTTTAAATACGATAGTAATTAAATGAGAGCTCTGCTTAGTTATTATTCCCCCAGACAAATAAAGCATGCACAGCATAAATTTTGCTTCTGGGCAGGATAGAATTCAGCAAGTGTGCAGGTTAGTTGGAAATACACGAAATCATTGAAAATTCGACGCTTGAAGATCCGAATTAATCAGAAGTCTATAAACCAGATCAAAAACTACTCAGCCCCCACCTGCATCAGGAATCTCACAAAAACCGGTATTCAAAATGGCTCTGAAACTCATTTGGCCTATAATTGTTGTCGCTGTTATTGCCTATCAACAACCAGCAGTGGTAGTGAGCAGTTACATTGACGACGACAATCCGGCCTTTGCCCGATTGCCCATCTACCCGCTGATTCTAGAAGGCAAATTTGAGCAAGCCATAAGCTGGCTCGACCGCTCTATCGCCAAAGAACCTAAAAATATTAACTACCTGGAGTGCCGAGCCCAGTGCTATCACGCTCTCAAAAAATACCCCCAAGCAATTAAAGACTTTACTGGCTGCATCGCTCTCTCTCAAAATAACCTTTACCTACACTACGATCGCGGTCAGGCCTACTCCGATATGGGAAGTTTTGACAAGGCCCTGGAAGATTACGAGCGGGTGATTCAACTGGCTGGCACAGACAAAGCGCAGCTGAAGCGCTTCTACCGGCTCAAAGTCAATGCTCTAGAACACCTCAATCGCACTGCCGACGCCGAGATCTGGTGCTCAAAAATACTGGCAATAGACAGCAGCAACTTTGAAATTCTCTCTAAACGAGCTGGTCTGAGGCGAAAGCTCGGCCGCACAAAAGAGGCCATCGCTGATTACACTTCGGTGCTCAAATCGGTGCCCGATGACGCCACTATGCTCAAGCAAAGAGGAGACACTTACTGCGAGGCGCAAGAGTGGAAGAAGGCAATTGCTGACTACTCAGCCGCCATAGTGGAAGAACCTGAGTTGGCAGCCTCGATTTATGGGCCTCGGGGCAAAGCCTATTTAAAAATTGGCGACAGCGCGAAAGCCAACGCCGACCTGGAAAGGGCAAAAAAGTCAAAGCAGTGAGCTAGCCGTGCACAACTGCGCGAAGCCTTCATTGCAAGGATTCTATTTAGATAGCGTTGTTTCTTTCCCGCGCGTACGCGTAGGTTAAAGACCTCATTTCTTCCACACACAAACAGAATAATCTTAAAAGAGCCAAAGAACCACCGACTAACCGATAGCCCCCTATGCGCACTAGAGTGTCCCTCAGAAAGACAGATCGTCAAGGACCGTCACAGCTCTAGCTTCCTATCTCATCAACGCTTAGCATCAATGGAGCCTCCTATGGCCGATATCCACACTGCAACACTGGAATATGAGCGCTGGTTCAGCAAGCACACAAAAATCGTGCAAGCCGATCTCGACCAGAAGCACAAGCTCATGCGCACCAGCCCTTTCATTTTGCTTCGAGGAACTTTCTACCGCTGGGCCGAACTCTTTCCGGCAGCACTGCCCGAGTTGATGAAAGCCCCGATTGTTCTCTCCGCCGGCGACCTCCACATCGAAAACTTCGGCACCTGGCGCGACGCCGAAGGCAGGCTCAACTGGGGTGTCAACGACTTCGATGAAGCCCATCCGCTGCCCTTTACCAACGACCTTGTCAGGCTGGCTACCTCGGCGGCATTTGCCATCGAAGACGGCAAGCTCTCCCTCAGCCTCAAGGCCGCCTGCGACATCATCACGAACGCCTACCGCGAAGCTCTGGTACGCCAAGGGCGCCCCTTTGTCCTGGCAGAAAAGAACCGCGACCTGGGCAAGATGGCGCGCAACCGCCTGAAAGACCCCCGCGACTTCTTCGAAAAACTCGACAGCCAAGCCAAGACTTCAAGCCCAGTGCCTGCTGTCGTGGTCAAACTGATCGATCAGGCCCTGCCGCGCAATGCCTCCAAGCCTGTCTACTTTCAGCGCCAAGCTGGAGTTGGCAGCCTGGGCCGGCAGCGCTATCTGGCAATCTGCGACCTGGGTGGCAGCAGAATCGTCCGTGAAGCCAAGGTGATGCTGCCGTCGGCCTGGACTTTCGTTCATCCCGAGGAAGGCCAAGAGCCGACCATCTACCTCAACGAACTGTCGGAAAAGTGCCTGCGCTCTCACGACCCCTTCTTGCGGGTCGACAACGGCTGGGTGATTCGTCGCCTTGCTCCTGATTGCGCCCGCATCGAGCTGAACGAACTGCCCGATCAACGCGACGAACGCGCTTTGCTTGAGGCCATGGGCGCCGAAGCTGCCAACCTGCACCTGGGCACACCCAAGGCGCGAATGGCAATCATCCGTTTTCTCGACAAGAACAGCAACTGGCTTCAGCCAGCGGCCAAGACAATGGTGCGCCTGACCAAGCAAGACTTCCGCGACTGGCGCGCCGGTCCGCAAGAATAGAGCTAAATTCGCAAGAATAAAGCTAAATACACAAGAATAAGGCTGAATTCGCACCAGAGAGTCGTTACTCGAGAAACAGCAAGGTGGGCTTAGCACCCCACTTTGCTGTTTTTTTAGCCGCCACTACGCTTTCATATAGTAACAGCAGAAACAAAAAAGATGATATGAGGGCGGCCCAGCGGCAAAGCTGCAGTTGTATCAGAAGCTATTGGTAAACCAAAGCTGGGCAGGTAGCAAATAATTCAAAAGGGCCGCAGGCCCGACGCACTCTACCCAGCAATGGAGGTTTTCACCATGAGCAGATATGCCACATTGGAAAAGAAGAATAACG
>Ga0209480_10000973_pt1 | contig 21762 bp, 18 predicted proteins | sample JI61114C2DNA_FD_187501 | JGI IMG/M metagenome (GOLD analysis project Ga0209480, IMG submission 187501) | Wastewater effluent complex algal communities from Wisconsin, to seasonally profile nutrient transformation and Carbon sequestration -... | ecosystem: Engineered > WWTP > Effluent > Algae... | reverse complement strand
GCCGTAGGCCTGCGACGTTGCCACGCTGACCGGCTTGCCGGCGAGTGTCTCGGCCAGCGCCTGGTTGACGTGGTTGGTCGCGCCCTTGATGTCGGCCGGGTTGGCCGTCGGCTTGTTGTCGATGGCGCCGGCATAGACCAGCGCACCCCGGGCGTCGATCACATACATGTGGGGCGTCGTGCGGGCACCGTAGGCGCGACCGAGCCTGCCGTCGGCGTCCATCAGCGTCGCGGCCGGCGCGGCGCCCTGGTCCTTCATCCAGCCGGCCAGCGCCGCCGGGGCCAGGTAGTCGCTCGCGCCGGCATGCGTCGAATTGATCGCCAGCCACACCACGCCCTTGGCAGCGGCGGACTTCTGCGTCGCCTGCATGTTGGCGCTGTCGTAGTGCTTGCGCACGAAGGGGCAACCGGGGTTGACCCATTCGAGCACCACGGTGCGGCCCTTGAAGTCGGCCAGCGACACTGTCTTGCCCGAGGTGTCGGTGGCACTGAAGGCTGGCGCGGCCTGGCCCACCGCGGCGGCGGCGAAGGCGGGCAGCGGTGTCGACAATGCGGCGCCGAGCGCGGCGACGATCGAGGCGAGGCGGATGGCGGTGTTGTGCATCGTGTACTCCTTGTGCACGGGGTCAGAGCCGGGCCAGCGCGTCGCGCACCTCGCGCACGCTGAGGATTTCGGCGAGGATCTGCGGCGGCCGCGCCGGGTCGGCGCCGTACAGCGCGTAGACCGGCACACCGTTGCGGCCGAAGCCGGCCAGCGCCGCGGTGATGGCGGCGTCGCGGCGCGTCCAGTCGGCGCGCAGCAGGACCACGCCGCGCGCCGCGAAATCGGCCATCACCTCGGCGTCGGCCAGCGTGCTGCGCTTGTTGTACTGGCAAGTCACGCACCAGGCGGCGGTGAAATCCACGAAAACAGGCTTGCCGGCCGCGCGCAACTCGGCCACGCGCTGTTCGCTCCACGGCTGCCAGTGTGGCCCGGCCTCGCCGGTGCGAGGTGCAGGCGAAGCAGCGGCCTGGAAGGCCGGCAGCATCCACGACAGAGCCAGCACCAGGCTCGCCACGCCGACCACGCCGAATGCGGCGCGCGCCACCTGCCCGATGCCCGGCGTGCCCAGCGCCCACGCGATGAAGGCCAGGGCCAGCAGCGTGGCCAGCAGTGCCGCGGCGCCGTCGATGCCAGTCTGCTGCCCGATCACCCAGACCAGCCAGACGACGGTGGCGAACATCGGGAAGGCCATCAGCACCTTGAAGCGCGCCATCCAGGCGCCGGGCCGCGGCAGCGCGCGGGCCAGGCCCGGCCACAGGCTCGCGGCGAGGTAGGGCAGTGCCATGCCCAGGCCGAGCGCGCCGAAGATGGCCAGGGCCTCGGCGGCCGGCAAGGTGGCCGCCAGGCCCAGCGAGGCGCCCATGAAAGGCGCAGTGCAGGGCGAGGCCACGGCCACCGCGAGCACGCCGGTGAGCAACGAATCGACCAGCGGGTGGCGTGCGCGCAGCGAAGCCAGGCCGCTGGGCAGCACCGAACCGAACTCGAACACGCCGGCCAGGTTCAGGCCGATCAGCGTGAACAACGCGGCCAGCACCGCGATCACGGCGGGCGACTGCAACTGAAAGCCCCAGCCCAGCTGTTCGCCGCCGGCACGCAGCACCAGCAGCAGCGCGGCCAGGCCGATGAAGGACAGCACCACGCCGGCGGTGTAGGCCACGCCGCCGAGCATCAGTGCGCGACGGTCGTGTGCATGTCCCGCGAAACCCAGCACCTTCAGCGACAGCACCGGGAACACGCAGGGCATCAGGTTGAGGATCGCGCCGCCGATCAGCGCGAACAACAGCGCGGCCGCCAGGCCGAGCGGCGGAGCCGTGCTCGCCGCGGGCAGAGGCGCGGCGGCTGGCACCGCTGCCGCGGCGGGCGCGAGCTTCGGCCAATTGCCGGCGATGGCGAAACCGATCCGCGAGCCCACGGCGCCGCCGGCGGGCACCAGCACGGCGTCCATGCGCTGAGGGCTCTCGAAGCGCTGATCGGACAACGGCACGGTCACCGTCCAGCGGTTGCCGTTCCATGCGGCCTGGCGCGGCGCGGCGTTGTCGAGCACGCCTGCGGTCTCGGGAAACAGTTCGACCGTCTTGCCGGCCCAGTCGGCCGGCAGCCCGCCGATCTCGATCTGCAGGCCGCTGTCGATCAGCGACGCCGACGCCGTGGCGCCGGCCAGCGCGCGCGGCGCCGACGCGAGGGCGGCGTCGAACGCGGCCGCCTGCGGCGACCAGGCTGCACGGGCCGGCAAGTCGAGCGCGAAGTCGCCCGACTCGGGAATGCATACGTCCTTGCAGACAAGCCATTCGGCATGCAGCTTGATCGGCAAGGAGTCGGCGGCGAAGCCCGCGGGCACCTCCACGCGCACCGGCAGCAGCAGCTTGCCGTCGTAGCCATGATTGACCAGCGGGCCGATCGGCAGGCGCTTCGGCGTGGGCCACTCGATCTCGCCGGCCTTCACTCCCTCGGGCAGCGTCCACTGCAGCGTGGTCGGCAGGCCGGAGTCGCCGGGATTCTTCCAATACGTGTGCCAGTGCGGCTGGTGGGCTATGGACAGGCCCAGCCAGATCGGCTGGCCGGCGACCACGCCTTGTGGCGCGTGCGCGACGAGTTCGGCACGGACCTGATCGGTCGTGACGACGGTGCCTGGCGCGGCCAGCGTCGGCAGCGACGAGCCGAGAGTCAGGATCGCAAGGAGCGTGCGCAGCAGCCGCATGGCAGGTTCGAGTGACGGAACAAGAGGAGATTGTCGTTGCTGCGCGGGCCGGGTTGTCTCCAGGCGCAACGAAGCCCTGGAGCGACTCGCGACGGAGGACGAAGGTTCCATGCGCGCGCGCAAAAGCGTGATGTAAGGCAAGCGCCCGAACATGCGCGCGGCGACGCCACAAGACCCGACGGAACAGGGGGTCGGTCGAATAGACCGGGTTACCCCGTATAATTCCGAGGCTTTGCTGCAAGCAGACGTAACCCGCGCACCATGACCGACACGATCGACCAGGGAGCGCGGACCGCCAGCGAGACAGATGAGGCGACGGATCCGCCTTTCAAGACACTGTCCCGCGAAGAGGCGCAGGCCTTGAGAGCGTCCATCCCGCAGGTCTCGCCCTGGCGGGTCGTCGTGGCCCAGGCCGCGGCGGGTTTGGTGTGCGGGGCCATCACCTGGCTCGTCACCGAGCGAAGCGGGGCAGCCTGGTCTGCGCTTTACGGCGCGGCCGCTGTGGTGGTGCCGGGTGCCTTGCTGGCACGCGGGATGACCAGGGGTACCAGTTCCAATCCGGGCGCTGCCGTGTTCGGGTTCATGTTCTGGGAGCTGGTGAAGATTGGGGTGGCGGTCGGCATGTTGCTGGCCGCTCCGAGGGTGGTACCCGGCCTGAGCTGGCCAGCGTTGCTGGTGGCGATGGTCGTGTGCGTGAAGGTGAACTGGTGGGCGCTGCTGTGGCGGCGCCGACCGGTAGCGACGAAGACAACATAACGAGTCCGATTCGACATGGCTGCCGACGCTCAACATGGACCCACTGCCGGTGAATACATCGGCCATCACCTTCAGCACCTGCGCTCGAAAGAGCAGCTGAACATCGTCGACTTCACGGTCTTCAACGTCGACACGCTGGTCTGGTCGATCCTGATGGGCGTTCTCGGCCTGTGGGTGCTGCGCGGCGTTGCCAAGCGCGTCACCTCCGGCGTGCCGGGGCGACTGCAGGCTGCCGTCGAGCTGGTGCTCGAGATGGTCGACAACCAGGCCAAGTCGATCGTTCACAACGCGCAGTCGCGCAAGTTCGTCGGCCCGCTGGCGCTGACCGTGTTCATCTGGATCTTCCTGATGAACTCGATGGACTTCCTGCCCGTCGACCTGATCCCGCGCATCTGGGAGTGGATCTACGGCGCCGCCGGCCACGACCCGCACCACGCCTACATGCGCGTCGTGCCCACCGCCGACCTCTCGGCCACGCTGGGCATGTCGATCGGCGTGCTGCTGGTGTGCCTGTACTACAACGTGAAGATCAAGGGCCTGGGCGGCTGGATCCACGAGCTGTTCTCGGCCCCGTTCGGCGCGCACCCGCTGCTGTGGCCGTTCAACTTCCTGATGCAGATGATCGAGTTCCTGGCCAAGACCGTCTCGCACGGCATGCGGCTGTTCGGCAACATGTACGCCGGCGAACTGGTCTTCATGCTGATCGCGCTGATGGGTGCCGCCGGCTTCGGCTCGGCCACGGGCATCTTCCTGTGGATCGGCCACATCATCGCCGGCACCGGCTGGGCGATCTTCCACATCCTGATCGTGGCGCTGCAAGCGTTCATCTTCATGATGCTCACGCTCGTGTATGTCGGCCAGGCGCACGACGCTCACTGAGTTCCCGCTTTTCCTTCCACCAACCCCAACCTTTCTTTCCTCCTAGGAGTCAACATGGAACACGTTCTCGGTTTTGTCGCTCTGGCCGCTGGTCTGATCATTGGTCTGGGTGCCATCGGCGCCTGCATCGGCATCGGCATCATGGGCAGCAAGTACCTCGAGTCGGCCGCCCGTCAGCCCGAGCTGATGAACGAACTGCAGACCAAGATGTTCCTGCTGGCCGGTCTGATCGACGCCGCCTTCCTGATCGGTGTCGGTATCGCGATGATGTTCGCGTTCGCCAACCCGTTCGTGCTGAAGTAATCCGCCGGCGCCCCGATCAACCTGCCCCAAGAAAGGTGTTGCCGTGAGTCTCAACGCAACCCTGTTTGCGCAGCTCGTGGTGTTCTTCATCCTCGCGTGGTTCACGATGAAATTCGTGTGGCCGCCGATCGTGAAGGCGCTCGATGAGCGTGCGCAGAAGATCGCCGACGGCCTGTCGGCCGCCGACAAGGCGAAGGCCGACCTCGCCAGCGCCAACAAGCGCGTCGAGGAGCAGCTCACCGCCGCCCGCACCGACGCAGCACAGCGCCTGGCCGATGCCGAGCGCCTGGCGCAGCAGATGATCGAAGAGGCCAAGGGCCGCGCGTCCGACGAAGGCGCCAAGATCATCGCTGCCGCCAAGGCCGAAGCCGAGCAAGAAGCCGTGAAGGCCCGCGAGGCGCTGCGCGAGCAGGTGGCCGCGCTGGCCGTCAAGGGCGCCGAGCAGATCCTGCGCAAGGAGGTCAATGCCGGTGTGCACGCCGACCTGCTGTCGCGCCTGAAGACGGAGCTGTGATCCATGGCTGAGCTCGCAACCATCGCGCGCCCCTACGCCGAGGCCTTGTTCAAGGCCATCGGCGCAGCCGACGCCCTGGCCGTGGCGGAGCAGGTTGCCGAGCTCGCCAAGGTGGCGGGCGACAGCCAGCTGCGCCAGTTCGCCGACAGCCCGAAGACCCAGCCCGAACAGGTGTTCACGCTGGTGACTTCGGTCGTCAAGGTGGCGCTGGGCGACGCCGCGAAGAACCTGCTGCGCACGGTGATCGACAACGGCCGCCTCGCGGCGATGCCGGAGATCGCGGCGCAGTTCCACTCGCTGGTGAACGCTCGCTCCGGCGTGTCCGACGCCACGGTGTACAGCGCCTTCCCGATCGACGCGGCACAACTCCCCGGGGTGGTGGCCTCGCTGGAGAAGCGCTTCGGCCGCAAGCTCAATGCGAGCGTGGTGGTCGATGCGTCGCTGATCGGCGGCATCCGCGTGGTGGTCGGCGACGAGGTGCTCGACACCTCGGTGGCGGCCCGGCTCGAACAAATGAAAGTGGCGTTGACTGCTTAAGCACCGCTTCGCGTTGTGCGCGTGAGCTGGTCCCCGTCGTCACGGAGAAAGACATGAACCTGAATCCCGCAGAGATTTCCGAACTGATCAAGAGCCGCATCGAGGGCCTCGGCGCCTCGGCGAACATCCGCAACCAGGGCACCGTGGTGTCGGTGACGGACGGCATCGTGCGCGTGCACGGCCTGTCGGACGTGATGGCCGGCGAAATGCTCGAGTTCCCCGCCACCAAGGACGGCCAGCCGACCTACGGCCTGGCGCTGAACCTGGAGCGCGACTCGGTCGGCGCGGTGATCCTGGGCGAGTACGAGCACATCTCCGAAGGCGACACGGTCAAGTGCACCGGCCGCATCCTGGAAGTGCCGGTCGGCCCCGAGCTGATCGGCCGAGTCGTCAACGCGCTGGGCCAGCCGATCGACGGCAAGGGCCCGATCAACGCCAAGATGACCGACGTGATCGAGAAGGTCGCTCCGGGCGTGATCGCGCGCAAGTCGGTGGACCAGCCGGTGCAGACCGGCCTGAAGTCGATCGACTCGATGGTGCCGATCGGCCGCGGCCAGCGCGAGCTGATCATCGGCGACCGCCAGACCGGCAAGACCGCGGTGGCGATCGACGCGATCATCAACCAGAAGGGTCAGAACATGACCTGCGTCTACGTCGCCATCGGCCAGAAGGCGTCGTCGATCAAGAACGTGGTGCGCGCGCTCGAGCAGCACGGCGCGATGGAGTACACCATCGTCGTCGCCGCCTCGGCCTCCGAGTCCGCCGCGATGCAGTACGTGTCGGCCTACTCGGGCTGCACGATGGGCGAGTACTTCCGCGACCGCGGTCAAGACGCGCTGATCATCTACGACGACCTGTCCAAGCAGGCCGTCGCCTACCGCCAGGTCTCGCTGCTGCTGCGCCGCCCGCCGGGCCGCGAAGCCTTCCCCGGCGACGTGTTCTATCTCCACAGCCGCCTGCTCGAGCGCGCAGCGCGCGTGAACGCCGACTACGTCGAGAAGTTCACCAAGGGCGAAGTGAAGGGCAAGACCGGCTCGCTGACCGCGCTGCCGATCATCGAGACGCAGGCCGGCGACGTGTCCGCGTTCGTGCCGACCAACGTGATCTCGATCACCGACGGCCAGATCTTCCTCGAGACCTCGCTGTTCAACGCCGGCATCCGCCCCGCCATCAACGCCGGTATCTCGGTGTCGCGCGTGGGCTCGTCGGCGCAGACCAAGCTGGTCAAGAACCTGTCTGGCGGCATCCGTACCGACCTGGCGCAGTACCGCGAGCTGGCCGCCTTCGCGCAGTTCGCCTCCGACCTCGACGCCGCCACGCGCAAGCAGCTCGACCGCGGCGCGCGCGTGACCGAGCTGCTCAAGCAGCCGCAGTACTCGCCGCTGCCGATCAGCCTGATGGCCGCCTCGCTGTTCGCGGCGAACAAGGGCTACATGGACGACATCGACGTGAAGAAGGTGCTCCCGTTCGAGCACGGTCTGCACCAGCACCTGAAGTCCAGCCACGCCGGCCTGCTCGCCAAGCTCGAGAAGGACAAGGCGATGGACAAGGACGCCGAGGCCGAACTGAACAACGCGATCGCGGCGTTCAAGAAGTCCTTCGCCTAAGGAGCCCGTCATGGCGGTCGGCAAGGAAATTCGCGGCAAGATCAAATCGGTGGAGAACACCAAGAAGATCACCAAGGCCATGGAAATGGTCGCCGCCTCGAAGATGCGCAAGGCGCAGGAGCGCATGCGCGCCGCGCGTCCGTACAGCGACAAGATCCGCAACATCACGGCCAACCTGTCGCAGGCGAACCCCGAGTACCAGTCGCCCTACATGCGCCAGGGCGGCACCGCGAAGAAGGTGGGCTTCATCGTCGTCACGACCGACAAGGGTCTGTGCGGCGGCCTGAACACCAACATCCTGCGTGCCGTCACGGTGAAGATGCGCGAGCTGCAGGGCGAGGGCGTCGGCGTCGAGGCGGTGGCGATCGGCAACAAGGGCTACGGCTTCCTGAACCGCGTCGGCGTCAAGGTCGTGTCGCATGCGATCGCGCTCGGCGACGCGCCGCAGCTCGAGAAGCTGATCGGCCCGGTCAAGGTGATGCTCGATGCGTTCGTCGCCGGCCAGCTCGATGCGGTGTACCTGTGCTACACGCAGTTCATCAACACGATGAAGCAGGAGCCCCAGGTGCAGCAGTTGCTGCCGCTGTCGGCGTCGCACCTGCAGCAAAGCGCCGCCGAGAAGGCCCAGTACGGCTGGGACTACCTCTACGAGCCGGATGCACCCACGGTCATCGACGAACTGCTGACGCGCTACATCGAGGCGCTGGTCTACCAGGGCGTGGCCGACAACATGGCGTCGGAGCAATCGGCGCGCATGGTCGCGATGAAGGCCGCCACCGACAACGCCGGCAACCTGATCGCCGAACTGAAGCTGGTCTACAACAAGACCCGCCAGGCCGCGATCACCAAGGAACTCTCCGAGATCGTCAGCGGCGCGGCCGCGGTCTGATCACGCACACGAATACCGATTGAAGGAAAGACAAATGGCCAACACTCAAGCCCAGGGCAAGATCGTCCAGTGCATCGGCGCGGTCGTGGACGTGGAATTCCCGCGCGACCAGATGCCGCGCGTGTACGACGCGCTGAAACTCGAAGGCACGGCGCTGACGCTGGAAGTCCAGCAGCAGCTCGGCGACGGCATCGTGCGCACCATCGCGCTGGGCTCGTCCGACGGCATCCGCCGCGGCCTGATGGTCAGCAACACGAACGCCGCCATCACCGTGCCGGTGGGCAAGGCGACGCTCGGCCGCATCATGGACGTGCTGGGCAGCCCGATCGACGAGCGCGGCCCGGTGAGCGCCGAGCTGGCCATGCCGATCCACCGCAAGGCGCCGACCTACGACGAGCTGAGCCCCTCGCAGGAACTGCTCGAAACCGGCATCAAGGTGATCGACCTGATCTGCCCGTTCGCCAAGGGCGGCAAGGTGGGCCTGTTCGGCGGCGCCGGCGTCGGCAAGACCGTGAACATGATGGAACTCATCAACAACATCGCCAAGGCGCACAGCGGCCTGTCGGTGTTCGCCGGCGTGGGCGAACGCACCCGCGAGGGCAACGACTTCTATCACGAGATGGCCGACTCGGGCGTCGTCAACCTCGAGAAGCTCGAAGAGTCCAAGGTGGCGATGGTGTACGGCCAGATGAACGAGCCGCCGGGCAACCGCCTGCGCGTCGCGCTGACCGGCCTGACGATCGCCGAGTCGTTCCGTGACGAAGGCAAGGACGTTCTGTTCTTCGTCGACAACATCTACCGCTACACGCTGGCCGGCACGGAAGTGTCCGCGCTGCTGGGCCGCATGCCTTCCGCCGTGGGCTACCAGCCGACGCTGGCCGAGGAAATGGGCCGCCTGCAGGAGCGCATCACCTCGACCAAGGTCGGCTCGATCACCTCGATCCAGGCCGTGTACGTGCCTGCGGACGACCTGACCGACCCGTCGCCCGCCACCACCTTCGCCCACCTGGACGCCACCGTGGTGCTGTCGCGCGACATCGCCTCGCTGGGCATCTACCCCGCGGTGGACCCGCTGGACAGCACCTCGCGCCAGGTCGACCCGAACGTCGTCGGCGAAGATCACTACAACACCACCCGCGCCGTGCAGGCCACGCTGCAGCGCTACAAGGAACTGCGCGACATCATCGCCATCCTGGGCATGGACGAGCTGTCGCCGGAAGACAAGCTGGCCGTGGCCCGCGCGCGCAAGATGCAGCGTTTCCTGTCGCAGCCGTTCCATGTGGCCGAGGTGTTCACCGGCAGCCCGGGCAAGTACGTGCCGCTGAAGGAAACCATCCGCGGCTTCAAGATGATCGCCAACGGCGAGTGCGACGCACTGCCCGAGCAGGCGTTCTACATGGTCGGCACGATCGACGAGGCCTTCGAGAAAGCCAAGAAGATCAACTAAGGAGCCGACATGGCCGCCACCATCCACGTCGACGTCGTCTCCGCGGAAGAGAGCATCTTCTCCGGCGAGGCGAAGTTCGTCGCCCTGCCGGGCGAAGCCGGCGAGCTCGGCATCCTGCCGCGCCACACGCCGCTGATCACCCGAATCAAGCCGGGTGCGGTGCGCATCGAGCGGGCCGACACCGGTGAAGAGGAGTTCGTCTTCGTCGCCGGCGGCATCCTCGAGGTGCAGCCGCACTGCGTCACCGTGCTGGCCGACACCGCCATCCGCGGCCACGACCTCGACGAGGCCAAGGCCACGGAAGCGAAGAAGCTGGCCGAAGAAGCGATGAAGAACGCCAAGAGCGACATCGACTTCGCCGCGGCGCAAAGCGAGTTCGCGACCATGGCCGCGCAACTCGCGGCGATCCAGAAGCTGCGCCGCAAGTAAGCGCCGCGGGCTTCGCGAACAACCCGCCCGGCGGCGACGCCCGGCGGGTTTCCTTTTGCGCGGATCAGTCCTTGCGCACGCCGAAGGCCCAGGCGATCACCGAGAAGCTCACGAAGGCCAGTGCCGTGCTGACCATGATGATGCGCGTCACCCGGCCGTTGTCGGCGCCGTAGCGCTCGGCGAGGATGGCCACGTTGCTTGCACTGGGCAGCGCGGCGTTGAGCACCAGCACCAGCAACGCAAACTGCGAGATGTTCGCCCCGAGCGCATTGGCCACCACGCCGCCGCTGAGCACCAGCAGGGGATGCACCAACAGCTTGACCAGTGCCACCGGCAGGTAGTCGGCCGTCGGCGTGCGGGTGTGCGCATGCTGCTGCGCGCGCCACAGCACGGCGCCAATGGTGAACAGCGCCACCGGCGTGGCGGCATCGCCGAGCATGCGCACGATCTCCTTCACCGGCCCGGGCAGCGGCACCGACAGCGCCGCCACCGCGGCGCCGAGCGCGATGGCCCAGGGCAGCGGGTTGGAGAAAGCGCCGCGCATGGCACGGCCCAGCGGTGCCCACAGGCCGTGCTGCGTGGCCGTCTCGCTGGCCGGGCGCAGTTGCGCCAGCGCCAGGCACAGCGAACTGGTGACGACGATGTCGATCAGGATGCAGCCGATCAGCGGCCCGGCCACCTTCTCGCCCAGCAGGCCGATCAGCAGCGGGAAGCCCATGAAGCCGGAGTTGGGGAAGGCCGCGACGAGTGCACCGAAGGCGGCGTCCTTCATGGACACGCCGGGCCCCTCGGGCGAGCGGCGCAGCGTCAGCGCGATCGTGAAGCCGACCATCAGCAGCGCGCTGCCGCCCCAGATGGCGATCAGCACCGGGTCGATGAGTTGCGCGAAGGGCATGCTCGAACCGAAGCGGAACAGCATGCACGGCAGCGCGAAGAACAGCACGAAGCCGTTCAATCCCGGGATGGCCGACTCCGGAAGATAGTTGCGCTGAACGGCCAGGTAGCCGAGCAGCACGAGCGCGAAGAAGGGGAAGGTGACGGCCAGGATCGCCTGCATGGCCGCCAGTATCGCAGCGCGCCGAGTGCGCGCGGCTCACGGGTGATTCAGTCCCAGTGCGCGTCGAGCTGCTGAAGCCGTTCGCGTGCCACGTGCTCGCCGTGGGCGAGCGAAATGGCGCCGAACAAGTGCGAGCGCAGGTTCCAGAGGTCGGCGCGCCCCTGCGAGCGCAGGATGCGCAGCTCGACCGGCCCGCGTTGCGGCGCAGGCAGATCGTGCACGAGCGAGCGGCACAGCTGGCGGAGGAACTCGACTTCGCCGCTCTCGTCGGTCGGCTCGACTCGCTCCAGGCGGGCCAGCCGAAGGACGCTGTCGAGGGCCCGCTTCCAGCGGGTGTCGGATTGCGATTGCATGAGATGGACCATGGTGGGCTCGACGGGGCTGCCTTCGTGGGACGGCGTTTCGGCCTGGAACGGGGGTGACGACGGACGGGAGTGTCGGCCGGCGCCGGCCGGCACACCACAGGGCGGCGCCACGCGATCGGCACTTCACCTGAAAACGTCACCGCGAGGCGCCACGCCGTGGTGCTGAAGACCACGGCGGCGTGACTTTTGCCCTGGGCGCGGCGTGCCCCGTCTCGCCCCGATGCCGCCGCTATGATGACCCGCTCATCGACTGCATCGCACGCCGCCTCCTGTGTCCGAACCCGCCGCTTCGCTCAACCCGGCCCAGCTCGAAGCGGTGCACCACCTCGGTGGGCCTTGTCTCGTGCTGGCCGGTGCCGGATCGGGCAAGACGCGCGTCATCACGCACAAGATCGCCCGGCTGCTGCAGGCGGGCTACGCGCCGGGCCAGATCGCGGCGATCACCTTCACCAACAAGGCCGCCGCCGAGATGCGCGAGCGTGCCAAGGCGCTGATCGGCGCGCGCGCCGCCAAGCCGCTGGTCGTCAGCACCTTCCACTCGCTGGGCGTGCGCATCCTGCGCGGCGACGGCCAGCGCATCGGGCTGAAGGAGCAGTTCAGCATCCTCGACAGCGACGACGTGCTGGGCATCCTGAAGGACGCCGGCAGCAGCACCGACAACGCGCTGGCGCGGCGCTGGCAATGGGCCATCAGCGGCTGGAAGAACCAGGGCCTGAGCAGCGGCCAGGTCGAGCCCGCCAACGACGACGAACGTGTCGCGCAGCGTGTCATGCAGCGCTACGAGGAGCGGCTCGCGGCCTTCCAGGCGGTCGACTTCGACGACCTCATCGGCCTGCCCATGCAGTTGCTGCGCCGTGAGCCCGAGGTGCGCGCCAAGTGGCAGGACACGCTGCGCTACCTGCTCGTCGACGAGTACCAGGACACCAACTCGACGCAGTACGAGATGCTCAAGCTGCTCGCCGGCGACCGTGCCATGTTCACCGCCGTGGGCGACGACGATCAGAGCATCTACGGCTGGCGCGGCGCCACCATCGACAACCTGAAGCGCCTGCCGGTCGAGTACCCGCAGCTGAAGGTCATCGCGCTGGAGCAGAACTACCGCTCCACCGGCCACATCCTGCGCGCGGCCAACGCGGTGATCGGCCACAACCCCAAGCTGTTCGAGAAGAAGCTGTGGAGCGCCTTCGGCGACGGCGAGCCGGTGCGCGTGATCGAGTGCGACGGCGAGGAGCACGAGGCCGAGCGCGCGGTGGCCTTCATCCAGAGCCAGCGCGGCCAGGGCGGGCAGGTGGCGTTCAAGGATTTCGCCGTGCTCTACCGCGCCAACCACCAGGCCAAGGTGTTCGAGAAGGCGCTGCGCAAGGCGAGCATCCCCTACAAGGTGTCGGGCGGGCAGAGCTTCTTCGATCGCGCCGAGATCAAGGATCTGTGCGCCTGGCTGCGCCTGCTGGTCAACAACGACGACGACCCGGCCTTCCTGCGCGCAGTGGCCACCCCCAAGCGCGGCATCGGCCACCAGACCCTGGCCAGCCTCGGAGAATTCGCGGGCAAGTGGAAGACCAGCCTCTACGAGGCGCTGTTCGCCGACAGCCTGGGCACGGCGCTGAACGCGCGTGCGGTCGGCTCGCTGCACGAGTTCGGCCGCTACGTGAACGACCTCGAGTACCGCGCCCGCCACACCACCGGGGCCGAGGACGCGAAGGCGCTGCTGATGGGCTGGCTGAAGGATATCGCCTACGAGAAGCACCTCTACGAGGGCGAAGAGAGCGAGAAGCTCGCCGCCGCGCGCTGGTCGAACGTGATGGATTTCGTCGACTGGGTCGCGCGCCGTTGCGGCGGCGAGATCGAGAACGACGGCGGCCTGTCGGTCGAGACCGAGAAGAAGAGCGTGCTCGAGGTGGCGCAGACCATCTCGGTGATCATCAGCCTGGCCGAGCGTGGCGACGAGCAGGACGTGGTGACGTTGTCGACGCTGCACGCCGCCAAGGGCCTGGAGTGGCCGCACGTGGTGCTCGCCGGCGTCAACGAAGGCCTGCTGCCGTTCAGAAGCGAGGACGACGAGATGACGCCGCAGCGCCTCGAGGAGGAGCGCCGGCTCATGTACGTCGGCATCACGCGCGCGCGCACCACGCTGGCGGTGAGCACGCTGCGCCGGCGCAAGCGCGGGCGCGACACCGTGCAGGGCGTGCCGAGCCGTTTCATCGGCGAGATGAAGCTGCACGAGGTGCAGGTGAAGGAAGACCCGCGCGCCAAGCTGAAGGCGCTGCGCGAGGCGGCCGCCGCGCGTGCGGCGCAGGCGGTCGTGGCCGACACGAAGGCGAACCCGTGAGCCGTTTGCTGCCGATGGCCATCGCGTTGGCGGCCGCCGCGGCGATCGGCGCCGGGCTCGGCCTGCTGCCGGCGGGGTGCGTGTTCGTCGCCAAGCCGCTGACCACGGTGCTGCTCATCGTGCTGGCCTGGCCGCGGGGCACCGACACGCCGAAGCTGCGCCGCCTCGTGCTGGTCGGGCTCGTGTTGTCGCTGGCCGGCGACGTGGCGCTGCTGTGGCCGAAGGAAGGCTTCCTGCCGGGGCTGGTCGCCTTCCTGCTCGCGCACCTGGCCTACATCGCCGCGTTCTGCACACGCGCGCGCTTCCTGTCGCGGCGGACTCCCTTCGCCGCCTACGCCGTGGTGGCCGGAGCCGTGCTGATGCACCTGTGGCCGGGCGTTCCGGCGGCCCTGCGCGTGCCGGTGTTGCTCTACGTGCTGTGCCTGGCCTCGATGGCGGCGCAAGCGGCGGCGGTATGGCTTGCGGCGCGCGGCACGGCCGACGCGGTGCTGGCTCGATCCGCAGCGATCGGCGGTGCGCTGTTCGTCGCCTCCGATGCGCTGCTGGCGACGAACAAGTTCGCCGGGCCGCTGCCGCTCGCGCCGCTGCTGGTGTTGTCGACCTACTGGGCGGCGCAGTGGTTCATCGTGGGCTCGCTGCGAGAGCGCGCTACCGCTACATCCCTTTAAAGAGCCCCGTGAAGCTGCGCGAGACCTCCAGTTTCTCCGTGTGACCCCTCACGCTGACGAGTTGGCGGCCGCGCAGGTCGCGGCTCACCCCGGCAATGGCCTTCACGTTGACCAGGGTCGAGCGGTGGATCTGCCAGAACAGCTCGGCATCGAGCTCCTCGATCAGCTCCTTGATCGGCTTGCGGATCAGCGCCTCGATCGTCGCTGTCTGCACGCGCGTGTACTTCTCGTCGGAGATGAAGAACAGCACGTCGTCCACCGGGATCATCTGGATGCTCTGGCCGACCGTGGCCTGGATCCACTTCAGCTTCGGCGCGCCGCCCGGGTTCATGTGCTGCGCCAGTCGCTGCAGCATCTGCTGCATGCCGGGCTGTGCCACGCCTTCGGCGCTGCCACGTTGGGCGATGCGCTTGCGGATGCGTTCGGCCGTCACGGCCAGCCGCTCGCGCTCGGCCGGCTTGAGCACATAGTCGGCCGCGCCCTGCTCGAAGGCCTCGACCGCGTACTCGTCGTAGGCGGTGATGAAGACGATCTCGCAGCCGGCCCAGCCATCCTCCACTTCATCGCCACAGGGCAGCTGAGCGATCGCGCGCGCCGCCTCCACGCCGGTCAAACCCGGCATGCGGATGTCGAGGAAGGCGATGTCGGGGTGATGCTGCTCGACCAACTGCAGCGCCTCGTCTCCGTTCTTCGCCTCGCCGACGATCTGCAGCGCCGGCCACACCTCGGCCAGGCGGGCGCGCAGTTGCTCGCGCATCAGCCGTTCGTCGTCGGCGATGACGGCGCGCAGGGCGGCAGGCGTGTTCATGCGGCCATCGTAGCGCCGTCGCGCGCCTGCGCCACGTAGGGCACGGTGATCGTCACCCGCGTGCCGCTGGGCAGGTTCTCGCCCACGCTGAGCGAGGCGCGGTTGCCATACAGCAGCTGCAAGCGCTCGCGGATGTTGTTCAGCCCGATGCCGGTGCCGGCGGTGGCAGCCTTGCCGAAGCCCAGGCCCGTGTCGGCCACCGTCACCGCCAGCTTGCCGTGCACGATCTCGGCCTTCACGGCCAGCGAGCCGCCTTCGGGCTTGGGCTCCAGGCCGTGCTTGATGGCGTTCTCCACCAGGCTCTGGATCATCATCGGCGGGAACTCCGCCGAGCGCAGGCCCTCGGGCACGTCGATCAGGGTGCTCAGGCGGTCTTCCATGCGCACCTTGAGGATCTCCAGGTAGGGCGCGATCACCGCCAGCTCGCGGCCGAGATCGCGCACGCCGTTGGCCGCCGTCTCGCGCATCGTCGGCATGCTCGCGCGCAGCAGCGCGATCAGGTTCTTCTGCATCACCGAGGCGCGCTTCGGGTCGGTCTCGATCAGGTGGTCGATCGAGGCCAGCGTGTTGAACAGGAAGTGCGGCTCCACCTGCGCCTGCATCGCCGCCATGCGCGCCTCCACCACCTGGCGCTTCAGCGACTCGGCCTCGGCCGTCTCGGTGGCCTGCGCGGCCTTCACCTCGGCCTGCAGGCGGCCCTTGTAAGTGATCTTCAGGATGATCGACATGGCGATCCACAGGAAGGCGATCTCCGGCAGCGAGTCGCCGAAGGTCGCGCGGCGCGGCTTGCGCTTCGGGGCCACCTTGACGGTGACGTCAGCGGCCTTCTTCGCGTCCGACCTGGCGTCGCGGGCATCCTCGATGGCGTCGGCGATCTCCTCGCGGGCATCCTCGATGGCCTGGCGAACCTCCTCGCTGTCGGCGCCCGGCGGCACCTTGATCTCGATGCTGTTCTTGCCCAAGTGCACCGTCGGGTCGGAGGCCGCGCCGGCGGGCACCTCGGCATTCGGGCGCACGACGATGCCCTTGCCGCTGATCGAGATCTCGACGCCGCTCCGGGCGCCGCTGGCCGCCGACTCCGGCGGTCGGGGCCCTTCCAGACGGACCACGGGTGCACTCGGCGGCGCAGGCAACTCCGCCTGCGGCGCCTCGGCCGCGAACCACTGCGGTGTCGGCCAGCTGAACGGCGGGATGTTCTGCGCGATGCCGGTGATGATCAGCAGCAGCACCGCCAGCAGCGCGAAGCGCCACCAGCTGATGCCCACCAGCCAGCTGCCGTAGGCATGGAAGGCGCTCAGCGCTGTCGCCTTGAAGGCCTGCCAGCGCCCGCGCGGCACCGGCTGCGGCGGCAGCGGGGGGGTCGGGGGGGCGGGCGGAACGGGCGGGATCGACATGGGCGGCTTTCGGCAAGACGCCCGAACTGTACGGTCGCCAGGCCGGCGCCGCGCGGGCCGTGCGACAGCCCGCCGCCCCGGGCGGACAGCCTGCAGACGCCGACGACAGGCCGTCGGCCGACCCGCTGCCCCTACAGGAAGCCGAGGGTGCGCGCGCTGCCGAAGTTGCGCAGGTTGGGCAGCACCGTGTCGAGCTGCGCGTCGGTGGCGCCGAACCACGAGAGCAGCGTGGCCGCGTACTGGTCGACCGAGCTGGTCGGGATCCAGCGGCCCTGCAGTTCCCAGCTGTCCACGCCCACGTCGTCGGGGCCGCCCAGCGCCAGCGTCGGATACGTGCCGTAGGTCAGCCCGCCCTTGACGGCACCGCCGACCACCAGGTGCTGGTTGCCCCAGGCGTGGTCGGTGCCGCTGCTGTTGTTCGGCGTGAAGGTGCGGCCGAAGTCGCTCTGCGTGAATGCCGTCACCGCATCGGCCAGCGCCATCGCCTTCATCGCGTTGTGGAAGCAGGCGAGCGAATCGCCCACTTCCTTGAGCAGGTTCGCGTGGTTGCCCACCAGCACGCTGCCGCCGATCTGGTTGGCGTGGGTGTCGAAGCCGCCGAGCTGCGCGAAGAAGATCTGCCGGTTGCCCTGCACCGTGGCGTTGCCGGCGATCAGCTTGGCGATCTGGTAGAGCTGGCGTGGCAGGCCGTCGGCGACGTCGCCATTGGCAATCAGCGGCGCGAAGGCGTTGTCGATCGCCGCCACCGAGCCGGCCTGGCCCGGCTTCACCTTGATCAGCGCGGCCAGCCGGTCCGACATCGCGAAGGCGTCGCGCTGCATGCCCGCGTAGACCTCGGCGAGGTCGTTGTCCTGCGCCTCGCTGTAGATGCCGCGCAGCGCGGCTGCACGCGCCACCAGCGGCGCGTAGCTGGTGCGCCAGCTGTCGGTGCCGAGCTCGTAGGCGCCGAAGGTGGCGCCCGGCTCGGGCAGCACCAGCGGCGCCGACAGCGCCGACAGGCCGAAGCGGCCGTTGCCGCCGACCGAGATCACCGGGTTGGCGGTGGCCAGCGCCTGTGCGGCGCGCCCGCCCCAACCGGTGCGCGTCAGCGCGTCGGTGCTGCCGCTCTCCCACAGCACCTGCTGGTCGCTGTGCGAGAACAGGTTGTCGGGCACCAGGTCGGAACTCTCCGGCGCGGCGCGGAATTGCGCCTTCGTCGTCGGCTGGAACAACGGGCCGACGTTGAACACCGGCGCGAGCCGGCCCTCGGCCCAGACCGGTGCCAGCGCGGCCAGCGACGGGTGCAGCCCGTAGCCGCTGCTGCCCAGGCCGACCAGGCTAGCCTGCGGCAGCGCCAGGGTCTTGCGCACCGCGCTGTACTGGCCATAGCGCGTGGCATCCGTCGGCACGACGGTGTTCAACCCGTCGTTGCCCCCGTACAGGAAGATGCACACCAGGGCCTTGTAGTCGGCGGCGCGCGCCGGCGCACCCGGCAGCAGCAGGTTGCCGATCGTGCCGGCACCGGCGGTGGCGCCCATCAGGCCGGCGAGCTTGAGCCAGTGGCGGCGGTTCATCGTCATGGCGCGGGCTTTCATCGCTGCACCTGGAAGGCGGGGGTGGCGAACACCAGGTAGGCGGCCTGCTTGACGCGCTCGCTCTGCCAGGTGCTGCTGCTCGAGGCGTTGAAGGCCTCGACGGCGGTGATGATGCGCGTGCGCGTGGTGCTCGGCAGCGCGGCGCCTGTGGCCAGCACCGAGAGGCGGTCGACGAGCTTGGCGGCATCGGCCGCATCGGCCTCGAAGGGCACCGTGTTCACCGTCGTACCGAATGCGCCGGGCACGCCGGCCTCGGCCGTCGAGCCGCCCCAGTAGAGCAGGTAGGTGAGGAAGTTCAGCCGCTCCAGCGCCGAGTTGGCGTTGTGGATGCCGAATTGCGGGCCGACCATCGTGGCGCTGCCCGGCACCGGGTAGTCCGGCGGGTAGAAGTTGAACACCGAGGGCGGGCGGAACACATGCTGGCGCAGCACCTCGCCCCACCACCAGGCCAGGGCCTCGCCGTCGCTGCGGCCGTTCAGTGCACGCAGCACGCCGGTGAACATCAGCGTCGGCTCGCGCAGCTTGCCGGCGCGGCGGGCGGGAGTGTCGCCGCGCGCCTCGGCATCGAGCAGCACGGCCGCCACGGTGGCGGCCAGGTCGCCACGCGTGCCGGCGCCGAAGGTCCGGCCCTCGGCGCTGTAGCTGCCGGCGATGAAGGCCGCGGCCACGCGCTGCACGTAGGCCGGGCTCGGGTTGCTGCTGACCAGGTGCTGGATCAGCTGCTTGCCGATGAAGGGCGCGGTGTTCGGATGCTGCATCACGCTGTCGAGCACCAGCTCGAGCGCCGTCGCCGGCGTGCTGTTGGCCGGCTTGCTGACGCCGCCGAGCAGCGGGCGCACGCTGGTGTCGTGGTAGCGCGTCACCGGCACCATGTCGCCGCCGTAGTACTGGCAGTTCGCGCCGGTGGGCCAGCAGCCGTAGGCGGTGGTGCCGCCGGCCGGGTAGGTCCAGCCGGTCATCGCATAGGCGTAGTTGCGAACCGTCTCGTTGTTGTAGGTCGGCGAACAGGTGCCACCCTTCAGCGAGCCGTCGGCATTCAGCTCGCAGGTGCCGATCGAGAACAGCTGCAGCAGCTCGCGCGCGTAGTTCTCGTTCGGCGCGGCCTTGTCGTTGTTGGCGTTGTTGAGAAAGTCGCCCATCACCGGCGACAGCGTCACCTTCTTCAGCACCTGCCGGTAGTTGGTGAAAGCGTTGTCGAGCAGCGTGTTGTGGTAGTTGCGCAGGCCGTAGGTGCCCTCGACGTCGAGGTTGTTGACGACGACGATCTGCTGCAGCGCGAAGGCCACGCGCTGGCGCAGCTGGTCGGCGTTCTGCGTGGCGTTGCGGTAAAAGTCCCAGGTCATCGGCTGGCTCGAGAACCAGTCGCGCCAGCAGTTCGCGCCGGCGTAGGCGGGCAGGTCGCAGAAGAAGGTGTTGCTGGTGTTCTTGTGGATCGCGTCGCCGTTGCCCGCGGTGTAGCGCGAGGCCGATATGCCCATCTGCGCAGCGATCCAGGCCGCGCGGCCCTGGGTGCGGATGTCGCCGATGAGTGTTTCGGTGGCGCCGAAGCTGGCCTGGTCGGCCAGGCGAAAGGCGTCGCGAACGCTGACGGGCGCCGGTGCGGGCGCCGGTGCGGGCGCAGGAGCCGGTGCCGGGGCAGGAGCCGGTGCCGGGGCAGGAGCCGGCGCGGGGGCAGGAGCCGGCGCGGGGGCAGGAGCCGGCGCGGGGGCAGGGGCCGGTGCGGGGGCAGGGGCCGGTGCGGGCGCAGGAGCCGGTGCGGGGGCAGGGGCAGGGGCAGGAGCCGGTGCGGGCGCAGGGGCCGGTGCAGGGGCCGGCGCGGGCGTTCCGCCTGTCGGCGGGGCTGCGTTGTCGCTCGCGCCTCCGCCGCAGGCGGCGAGCAGTGCGGTCGCGCCCACCGTCGCGAAGAGCGAGCGCAGGGTGCTCGCCGTATCTACTGCCTTGCGCATCGAACTCCCTTCGCCGTCATGTCGCGGCTTGAGCGTCGAACGATGCACGAGCGCAGGCGCTACGCAGTGACCAAACGTGTCGCCCGACGGTGCTTCGAGCGCTCGGCGCTTCAGCTTGTCACAGCTGGGCGGGATGTTTCGCGTCGGCGCGACGTCTTCACGAGCCGCGCCGCGCCGCGGTGGCCGAGGCCCGGGCGTTCAGCGCGTTGGGGAAGTACAGCGCCGTCAGGCTTGCGGTGTGCACCGGCACGAAACCCTCGCGCTGCGGCGTGTCGCCTGCAAAGCGACGCCAGTCGCGCAGCCAGTGGATGGCGTCGCAGGTCTCCAGCAAGCCCAGCGTCTCGCGGTCGCCGACGAGGATGCCTTGCACGCGCAGGCCGAGTTCGCTGCGTGCCGCCTCCAGCTGCGCCTGGGTGGCCGGCGTGCAGCCGAACTCGCCGTCGCTGACGATCAGCAGGTCGGCACCGCTCCAGCGCGCCTCGTGCACACGCTGCACGGCGCGTTCGATCGGCGCCTGCACGTCGGTGCCGCCGTCGAAGCTCTGGCCGAGCAGCTCGAGCAGCGCATCGAGACCGTCCTGCGGCCGCTCGGCCGGGCGCAGCTCGCGCTCGATCACTTCGTCCGGCCCGCCGAAGGCGATCAGCAGGCAGCCGCGCTTCTCGCGATGAGCCGTGCGCAGCGCCTCCAGCACCACCGCCTTGGCGATGTTTTCCGGCGCGCCCTGCATCGAGCCCGAGGTGTCGACGCACAGGATGATGGGCCCGCGCTCCAGGCGCTCGGGCTGCAGCGCACTGCGCTGGCGCGCGCGGCCCTCGGGGTCGGGCACGGGCTCGATGAGCACCGCTTCGCTCTGGTAGGTGAGCAGGCGGCTCTCGGCCAGCCGCGCACGCCACAGCTTGTGCAGCACCGGGTGGCGGATCTGCATGGCTTCGCTGCCCAGCATGCGTTCGATGCGGTCGGAATGGCGGATGCCCATCAGCTCGCCCGGCGCGTCGGGCAGGCGCGTTTCGCGCTCGCGCAGTGGCAGCGGCGTGTGGAGCGCCGCGGCCTGCACCGCGAGGGCCGGCGGACGCTCGGGATGATGATGGGCGCGGCCCAGGCTGCGGATCAGCTCGGCCAGCGGCTGCAGGTGCGCCAGCAGCGCGCTGATGCGCTGCGCCTCGCGCCATTCGCGCGCCGTGAGCCGGCCGCGCAGTTCGTCCCAGCGCAGGTGGGCGAGGTCGCCCAGGCCCTGCATCAGCGCGAGCGCTTCCTCCCAGCCGCTCTTCTCGATGGCCCATTCCTCGCGAAAGCCCTGGGCGCTCGCCGCGATGGCCTGCGCGCGCGTCAGGCGCGGCTGCAGATCGACGATGCGGTCCAGGTGCCACAGCAGCGTGCGCAGCACCTGCTCGGCCAGCGCCGGCACGCCGCGGGAGAGCTGCGGCAATTCGAGCTCGCCGATCGCGACGCGCAGCGGCATCACCGCCTGCGCGTCGCCGAAGTCCAGCGTCTCGTCCGGCAACTGCCCCTGGTCCAGCGCG
>Ga0209480_10000972_pt1 | contig 21789 bp, 14 predicted proteins | sample JI61114C2DNA_FD_187501 | JGI IMG/M metagenome (GOLD analysis project Ga0209480, IMG submission 187501) | Wastewater effluent complex algal communities from Wisconsin, to seasonally profile nutrient transformation and Carbon sequestration -... | ecosystem: Engineered > WWTP > Effluent > Algae... | reverse complement strand
TAGAAATACCTGTAAGGTTAAAAGTGTATGCTGATGCAACATTTAATGTTAATGTAAGTGTTCTTGTACTACCAAGATTTGGAACATTAACAGCCAAACTATTGCTACCATTACAATTGGTAATAGAAGTGGTACCGGAGCCAGTCCATTGAGTAGAACCTACCAATAAACCAGTAGCAATAATATCTGGTGCTGTATTATACTCACTTGCTGAAACTGAACCAGTATTGAAAGAATGATAGTAAACTGTATTTGTACTTACCGCCCTTGTAACAGTAATTGTGTATGTTTTTATGGTTGTACCATCTTGTGCAGTAACCTTAACATCTATTGTATTAGAACCAACATTTAAAGACAATGCTGCTGATGCCGAACCACTATTTACAGTTGAATAGCCCCCGTTGTTTACTTGAACTTGAATGGTAGCATTTGCATCGGACTTAGTTGGTGTTACTGTTACACTTGTTATGGCATTAGTAACACTTGCCGTATAAGCGGTTGTTGCAGCATCGAAAGTTGGAGATATTGTACCCGCTGTAGTGGTTAATGCTGACAAATCTGCATTAGCACTTGCTGCCCTCATAACTGTTATAGTATATGTTTTAACGGTTGTACCATCCTGTGCAGTAACCTTAACATCTATTGTATTTGAACCAACATTTAAAGACAATGCTGCTGATGCTGAACCACTAGTTACAGTTGAATAGCCCCCATTGTTTACTTGAACTTGAATGGTTGCATTAGCATCAGCTTTGTTTGGCGTTACAGTTACACTTGAAGTAGCATTAGTAACACTTGCTGTATAGGCGGTTGTTGCAGCATCGAAAATTGGTGTAATTGCACCAGCAGTTGTAGACAGTGTAGAAAGATTGGCATTGGTAGAAGGAATTGGGTAATATGCCAATTGCGATGCTTCCATACTTTGCCTATCTGTTGTATTTAACTCTGTAGAATAACTAATTACTTCACTTATATATCCATTTAGTGGCTCTGAATATGCACCTTCTGTACCAAGATTTATTTTTCCTGGAAGACCTTTGTTGTTAGCACTTGTTTGAGATACTCCATTTCTAAAAGATGTACAAGAATTACTTGTTGGTTGAGTAACTGTAAAATATTCTACCAATGTAGTAGACCATGGCGTTGAGATTTGGTGATTCCAATTTCCAGCAAACCAACTATGTTGGTTGCCATATGGGCCCACCAACCAATTGCTTGAACCTTGTATTGCTCTTCTTAATGCGTTACTATTGGCATTACTACCAGCTACTAAGTTTACAGTTATTGGATTGCTATTTAAATAAGTAGCTCCAGAGTAAATCATGCCATCATCACTACCATCTAAATATAATGTGGGCTTGCCATTTCTTCTATACATTATTCCAGCGTTTACAATACCAGGTTGCTTACTACTAGTAACTTCTGTTAGGTTTCTTGTATTGCCAGACTGATCGTACCAGATTGTAACAAAACCATTTCCACTACCTACAAATGTTTTAAGTGCTGTTGTGTCCAAATCTCCATTTGCTGTAAACCCTATATTTTGAGTGGAGTTGTCTGAACTTCTTCTTACTTCTATGGCAGCACCTGTATAATCAGAATTCAACTTTCTTAAACTATAGGCAGAAGCTGCTTGGGTAGAAGTGATACCTATATTATTTAAAAAGGTTAATGTCGTAGCAGTAATTGTAGACGAATATCCACCTTGCCCTGTAACACTTGTTTTATCTGCTTGTACTCTATAATAATAAGTTGTGCCTGCTGTTAAACTAGTTACAGACTGAGATGTTCCTGCAACACTCAAACCATTATATCCACTAACAAAAGATGAAAAAGTTGATGAGGTAGATACATCTAACAAATAATTGGTTACTGTACCTACTGTTGGTGCAGTCCAGTTTGCTGTAAAACTTGTATTTGCAATATTTGTAGCTGTTGTAGTTGTTGGTATTACCATTGCATAACTTTCTACCCAATTACTAGTTGCCCCTGTTAATGCAAAGTTGTTTAAGGTCCCATTGTTTGCATTTGAAGTTTGGTCTGCCAAAGTAGTAAGACCAGTATTTGTTGCACCTGGTAATCCATTGTCAAAATTATAATATGCAAATAAACCTGAAGTAGATGAGCTAATAGTATTGAACATATTAGCCTGTATTTCGGCTTGTGTACGTGTTACATTCCATAATCTAAACTCGTCAATACTTCCTTTAAAATAATATTCGTTAGAAGCTCTTTTGCCAATGCAAAAAGGATTTGCATTTGTAGTTAATGCCGTACTGACTGAGCCAGATGTTACTGTATAAGCTCTGTCAACACCATTTATATATACTTTTAAAACGCTTGTACTTGGGTCGTGTACATAAGCAATATGTGTCCACTTATTTACTTGTAACGCATTTGCCACATCAATGTAAACATTGGGTCTAGGTAAAATCCTAAGATAATTTGCACCAAGACCACCAGTATGCATTTCTAAAACCTCTGATCCAGCTCCAAGTCCTTTGCTATATATAAACTGTACATCTGATGCAGAGTTTGGTGTCCAATAAACCCATGTTTCAATAGTTACTTTATTAACACCAAAACCAGCAACCGATGGAATGCTCACATTATCATTTACAGCATCAAAATTTAATGCATTTCCAGGGGGGGTATATGAAGTTGTTGTAGTTATAGATGATGAATATCCACCTTGCCCTGTAACACTTGTTTTATCGGCTCTTACTCTATAATAATATGTTGTACCTGATGATAAACTAGTTACAGATTGTGAAGTTCCTGCAACACTTAAACCATTATAGCCACTTACAAAAGAGGCAAAGGTTGATGAAGTAGAAACATCTAATAAATAATTGGTTACTGTACCAACTATTGGTGCTGCCCAATTGGCTGTAAAACTAGTAGTAACAATACTTGTAGCAGCTGTAGCTGTTGGTACAACCATTGCATAACTTTCTACCCAATTACTGGTTGTACCGGTTAATGCAAAGTTCTTTAATAAACCATTATTTGCATCTCCACCTACGTCATTCAATGCATAATAAGCAGCATTTGAACCTGCTGCTGTGCCATTATAAAACTTATAATAAGCCACTAAACCTGTATTGGTACAACCTAAAATATTTTTATTATTGGTAGATATTTCTGTAGATGTTCGTGCAGTATTCCAAATTCTTACTTCATCAATCATTCCATTAAAATATCTGCCATTAAAATCGGATCCAATTCTTAATTCATCTGTATTAACAGCTGTTGTAATTCCTGTTCCTGTTAAAGTTTGTGCAACACCGTTTACATATAAACTACGTGTGCCACCACTTTTAGTAGCTGCAATATGGTACCATTTTCCGGCTTGCAAAATGCCATCTACAGTTTCCATACCATCAAAACCTATTCCAGAGAAAGTTCCAGAACTTCCTAAACGTAACAAGTACCCATTTGACCCAACAGTTTGATATTTACTAACAATACCAGCAAGTGCAGTAAAGCTAGAAACATTGATCCAAGCTTCAATTGTATAATTGGTTGTAATATCTAAATTATTCGCATCAGGTATTGATATATAGTCATTAACGCCATCAAATTTTAAAGCATTGCCAGGGGCATTTTTTACATTTGCTAAACTTAAATCGTTTAGATATACTAATGAAAGATTGGTACTAGTACCTGATCTTGACATACAAAAAATATCTAATTTTCCATCTCCAGAAAGTTCACCCAATATTGCACCATGTGGTGCAGCATTTACTGTATAAGGTTGTACTGCTAAACCACATCCATTGTTAATTAAAATACTGGTAGGTGTAACAGATCCATTACTTATAACTGCATCAATATATCCATCGCCATTTAGGTCGCCAAAGTCTACTGATGCTCCAACTATTGTAGAAGTGTAAAAAGTTGTACCAAAAGTACCACTACCATTGTTTAGAAAAACTCTTACACCTACTCCATTATACGGACTCCATGTTATTAAATCTAAATCTCCATCTTTATCCCAATCATTTAATACTACTTTGAAACTATAGGTACCTGTATGTGTTTGAAAAGTAAATACGCCACTTGCATTTTTAAATACTTGTACAGCGTTATCAAATCCCCCAATAACTACATCTTTATCTCCATCTGCATCAATATCTGCAATATCTATAGAGTTGTTGTTAGTGCTTGCCGAAACAAAGCCAGTAGAATAAGTAAAAGCAGCATTACCAGTTGTGCCTGTATTTAACCAAACTTCATTAAAAGCATTTGCTCCATTTGAACTATTGGCCCAAATAATATCGTTTTTACCATCGTTGTTTATGTCTGTTATTTTTATAGCCGCAATTGTTCCGCCTGCGTTCTGTTTTATGAGTAAACTGCCTAATTGAGAGAAAGTGCCAGATCCATTGTTAATATAAACTCTACCGTTTGTACATACAATATCTATATCGCCATCATTATCTAAATCGCCGGTTTCAATGGCTTGATTGGTAACAGGTATTAACTCAGTAAAAGTATTTGCAAAAGTACCATTACCATTATTTTTATAAAGTCTATAATTACCACCAACGCCATCAAAATTAGCTATATCATTATCGCCATCATTATCAAAGTCGGCAATTCTTGCATTACTTGTAAAGTCGCTTGTTAACCCAATACTTGATGATAATGTGAAGCTGTTTGTTTGAGCAAAACCCATTATTGACAATAACATAAAAAACACAATATAAAAAGTTGCTTTTCGCAACTGAATTGCCGTTTTTTTGTTGTTAATCTTGCTTAAGTGAGAATGAAACTGATAAAACATAATGGTTAATTTTGCCACAAACTATTTTAGGTAGTTTAAACTATTTAGTTACATGTCCTCAAAAAGGTTTTTTTTGTCCATAAAAAACATATCTATGACTTTTTTTTCATTAAAACACCCTTACTTGCAATTGTTTTAATAAAAGTTGAATACTTTACCAACCGATACTATTTTATATGAATGATAAAATTAAAGTGCTAATTGTTGAAGATGAGGAGACCTGGGTTTTATCTCTACAAACGCTTTTAGATTCAATGGGGTTTGAAGTAGTTGCAGTTGCATCAACATTAGCTGATGCAATAAATAACATTAATAACACTGAATTTGATATTGCACTTTTAGATATACATATTGATGATACAAATAGTGGTATTTCTTTAGGGCAGTTAATTAAAACATCATTTAAAAAGCCATTTGTTTTTATAACAGCAAGTAGCGAAAGCCATACTTTACTTGAAGCAGCTAAGGCAAAGCCTTCGGCTTATTTAATAAAACCTGCAGATAGAAATAGTTTATACATTGCTATACAAAATGCTATTGAAAATTTTATTGAAAAAAGTGATCCTATTGCAATAGAACAAAACTTAAATCAAGAATCTTTTTTTATTAAAATTGGAAAAAAGTATATGAAGGTTTTTTGGCAAGATGTTTTGAGCCTTCGATCTGAACAAAAATATACTGCCCTAGAATTAATGAACGATAGTACCGAATGCTATATAAGAAGTTCACTTCAAAACACAATTAAACATTTAGTTCCTCCATCAATTGTAAGACAATATGTTCAAATTAACAGAGCAGAATATATTAATATGAAGTTTGTTGAAGAGCTATTGGGTAACACACTTAAAACCAGCAATAAAAAGACTTTTGCTGTAAGCGATAATTATTTACCCGATTTAAAAACAGCTATGAATATTATGCATTAGTGGTAATTGCAAATTCAATAGACACTGTAGTGCCTATATTTTCTTTTGATTCAATATATAGTTTGCCATTGTGTGCCTCAACAATTTGTTTGCATATATTCCAGCCAAGTCCATAACTTTTTTCTCCATTTGTTCCAGCTCTTACCAATGTGCTTTTGGCATTCGTTAATCCTTTTAGTATTTCATTGCTCATACCTATTCCACTATCATTGATATGTATAAGAACTTTCTCATTTTTTACTTCTAATACAACTTGTACACTACCTCCTATAGAAGTAAACTTAATGGCATTGTGTAGTAAATTATTTACAACCCTTTCTAGCTTTGCCCAATCGGCCAAAACTATAATTTCGTTTGGCGGTAATATTTGTTTAAGTTGAATATTTTTTTGGTCAGCTTTGTGTTTAAACAATGGTAAAATTTGTTGCACTAGTTTATTTAAGCTAATTATTTCTAGCGACAACTGTTGCTGTTTATTGTATTGATTGCTCACCAATTCATTTACCAATTGAGTGGCTCTTTTACTTGAGCTAGATATAGTTTTTAAAATATTTTGTTGTTTTGCTTCTTCAACATCTTCTAACATTATATCTGCAAGGGTTGCAATACCAGTAAGTGGATTACGAAGATCATGGGCTACAATATGAAGTATTTTATCTTTGTCTTTATTGGCTTCTAATGCTTGCTCATGTGCAAAGGCTGTTTCTTTTTGCTGTTGCTTTATTTCGTTGTTTAAAGTAGATAAAAGCTTGTTGGTTTGTTTCTCTTTTTTATTGCTTCTATAAAACAAAAACGCAACAAATGCAATAACAATAGCAATAAGTACTATACCCAATAAATAAAGACGATCAATTTTACTGGTAAGTTTTAATTTGTTTACTTCATCTTCTTTACCTTTTATTTCTAAAGCCTGAATGAGGTTTCTATCTTTACCCTCTTTTTGAACCAGTTCAATACTATCTTTATAACTTACATAACGGTTTAGGTAATACAATGCAGCCTTGTCGTTTTTTTGCATAGTATTATACCAATAGTTTACTTTTAAACTACCCAATACATACCCATTATTTATAAAAAAACCATGACCAAGCAAATTATAAGAAACAATGGTATTTACTTTTTGTACTGTTTCTTTAAATTGTTTTTCATCTTTAATAGTATAATATAACTCTGCCAATTGTATCATTGAAACACAAGCATCTAGTGTGTCTCTGCTAGAAGATGGAAGTATTTGTGGTACATCTAATGTTAAATAAATAGATTTTTTATAAGCTGCTATAGCATCATCAGTCTTGCCTTGCAAAGCATATATTTTTGCCAAGTTTCCAATTGTTACAGCAAGGCATACATTATAATGATCGTTGTGCAGCTCATAATTTTTTATTGCCCCATTTTTTGCAGCTTCAATAAACTGTAACCCTTGTTTACAATAGCTTTCGGCACTATCTAGTTTGTTAAGCTTTGTATAGCTAAGCCCAATATTGTTAAATGTTTGCTGTGTAAAATAATACCTGTAATGTGGCTCAAGTATGGTATCTGTTTTGGGTGTTGAAACTAAATTATCTAATTGTTTCTTAAAAAAGAAGGCAGCTTTATCATACAATTTCTGTTCGTAAGAACTGATACCCATCGTAAATAAAAAGTGGTTAGTAGCAACTGGTTGTCGGTTGTGTTCGTGCCAATTTTTTACATTATAATACAGGTCGTAAGCTTGGTAATATTTATTTTGAGCAAAGAGTATACTAGCTTTTTGGCAAAGTGAATTAATATAGTGTACCTCAAAAGCCTTCTGAAAATCTTTATTTACAAGGGGATAAAGTTGTTCTAGAGAATCAATATATAATAATGATTTGTCTAAATTTTTTTCGCCAGCACCATCATTAAGCATTAGTAGGTAATAATGCAAAAGCATAAAGTCATTTTCTTTTGCAGCGTGCCGCATTAACTGCTTCTGGTGTTCTACTTCGTTCCAATCTGTTTTAATAACAAATTTTTCTATATGCCTTGTAAAATACATTCCTCCTTCGGCAATTGCATCTTGGTTCGATTTACTACTGCAAGCAGCAAATAAGGCTACCCAAAAAACCAATATATAATACTTACAGTTCATTAACAGAGAATTGAAGCTAAAGAAAGGACAATTCTAACAATTTTTATTTTGAATGATGAATGATTTTATTGGCACACGGATAACACGGTTTTAACGGATGTTCACTGATTTTTTCTGCTTCGCAGAATTTGGATTTTCAGAAATATTTTAGCTGTCCGATTTTTTTGGACAGCTGATTACTACTTGAGTGGGTTAAAGTTATTATATTTTCTAAATTACATTTCCAACTAACTTCCAAAATTTCATTAAAGCATCAAACTCTTGCACAAGTTTATAAAAACTATTGCTCACTTTATAAAATTTACCTTTCATTTCATCCAATTCAGAAAAGCTAAAAATTTCAAATGTACCCAATCCTTTTGCTTTAGACAACAAGATCGCTTCATGCCTACTTTTCACTTTTTCATCTATTAACATAAACTTCTCTTTTACTCTTGAAAAAGGTATCTTTTCTAAAACCATTTCAATTGGTGGTTCTTTAATGAAGGTTAATATTTCTCTTACTTCCAACACTTTAAATAAATCATTAGAGAATAATGACAAAGGCAAAAATGAAATTTCATTTTTTGTTGTATGAGTTTTTAATAGATACCAATTTTCACTATAATTTTTTATTCCCCCTAAATCGTCAATTATCCAATGGTATTTATTTAAAAGTAAAATATCAAACTCCAAAAAAAATATCATATTCTCTCTTTCATCAGCATTAAAAAAATTAAGAACACAATAGTCAGTTTTAAATTGAGTAGGCCTAAACCCTTTCAAAATCTCTAGTTTTTGTTGTAAATTAATTTCATGGAAATTGATTTTTTTGTTGAATACTGCTGATATTTTTTCAACGTACCTTTTCCTGTTGATTTCAATATATTTTTCTAACTCATGAATTCGCAATTGAGCCTTTATTGCAAAAGGCAGAAAATCATTTATCTTGTAAGAATTATTGTTTAAAATTTCGAAGAACTTCGCTTTTGCTTCATTAGAGGATGTTGAAACGGTGTATTTATTTTTTTGAGGGTATTCATAACCATATCTAACATCTTGCTTGGATTTAATGGGTATAGATTCCTCTTTTGGTTTTGCCTTTTCTGCTTTCAGTTTTATTCTTTCATTTACGATTTGTTGCTTCGCCGATTCTCTTAACAGCTTATTGATTAAAGAAAAAAAACTGGTCATCTATTGTAAATATTGTTTGTTATATATTTTATTCTTACTCAAGAAAAAGCCATCGATAAAAGCCAAATTTATATTCTTCATTTGAATGGAGCGACGCCACTGAAGTTTCATTTATGTTCTACTGTTTGTTACATAAAAAATTCTACATCTAACAACATACTTCGACAAGATTAGTACGACATTTCGGTTATGATAAATTCAACATTTAGAATTTATCATTCAAAATAATTCTAATGATTGTTCAAAGGTAAACCTTGCTCTTGCCACTGTTTCCAATTGATGTATTCTGGAGCAACACGATGTTCTTCCATAGTAATACAACTGTCTACTGGACAAACCAACTTGCATAAATTGCAGCCTACACAATCGTCTTCTTTAATGGTGTATGTGTTGTAGGGATTGCCTTTGGCGATATTGATGGATTGATGTGATGTGTCTTCGCAAGCAATATAACATAGGCCACAGTGAATACATTTATCTTGATTGATTTTTGCAATGTGGTGATAGTTGATATCCAAATCTTCCCAATGGGTAATTTTATCTACACTTTTGCCAATAAAATCGTTGATGGTTTTATAACCTTTTTCATCCATCCAATTGTTGAGGCCTTCACACATGTCTTCTACAATTCTAAAGCCATGCGTCATGGCTGCTGTACAAACTTGTACAGTGGTGCTACCAAGTAACATAAACTCAACAGCATCTTTCCAGGTACTAACACCACCAATTCCACTAATTGGAACTTTGCTAGTTAAATCGTCTTGTGCAAGCGTAGTAAGCATTTTTAATGCAATGGGTTTTACTGCAGGACCACAATAACCACCAAAAACACTTTTACCAGCTACATAAGGATTTGGCACAAGCGTATTTAAATCGATACCCGTAACACTTTGAATTGTATTGATTAAACTGAGTGCATTGGTGCCACCTTCAACTGCTGCACGACCTGTTGGTACAACAGAGTGGACGTTAGGGGTAAGTTTTGTAATTACAGGAATGGTTGCTTTTTCCATTACCCATTCAACCACCATTTTTGCAATGTGTGGATCTTGACCAACAGCAGCACCCATGCCACGTTCTGTCATGCCATGTGGGCAACCAAAGTTGAGTTCAAAACCCATGGCTCCTGCATCTTCACATTTTTTAATGAGTTCGTGCCAAGATTTTCTATCATTGTCGGCCATTAAAGAAACAATCATTGCTCTATCAGGAAATAGTTTTACAACTTCTGTAATTTCTTTGAGGTTAATGTCAAGTGGTCGATCACTAATTAATTCAATGTTGTTGAAACCCATCATGCGATGTCCACCATAACCAACTGAAGAATATCTACTAGACACATTCTTTACCTGACTGCCCAAGGTTTTCCACACAACCCCACCCCAGCCTGCTTCATAGGCACGAAGTACATTGATTTTTTTATCTGTTGGTGGGGCACTTGCTAACCAAAAAGGGTTAGGTGATTTTATACCAAGAAAATTTGCTGATATATTTGCCATAAAAATAATATTTGCCACGAATGCACGAATTGCACGAATGGTATTAATAGATGATTCTTTTATGTTCCATTTTGCCTCTTGCAAAATTTACAATAAGTGCAAGTCGATTATCTGAAACTTTTAAATAGTTGATTGCTTGTGATTCATGTTCATCTGATATGCTTTTCACACATTTCACTTCTAAAATAATTTTATCGAAGACCACGAAATCTGCATAGAATTTATGTTTCAATAAATTCCCTTTATAAAAAACAGGGTATTCTTTTTCTCTTTCATACACAATCCCATTTTCACTAAACTCAAATTCAAGAGCATCTTTGTATACAATTTCAGAGAAGCCATGACCTAGTTGATTGTGTACTTCCATACACAAACCAATAATGCTGTAAGACTCTTCTTTATAGACTAATTCAATCATAAATTATTTTTACTACGTGTACTCAATGGCACTAACAAAATATTCGTGTTCATTAGTGCATTGGTGGCATTATATATTTCAGAATTGCGTTTGCTCCATCTTTACCAGCTTGCACTGCATCTACAACTTCACGTCCACCATTTACACAATCACCACCTGCAAATACACCATTGATATTGGTGGCAGTTTTTTCTTTCACTGACACTTTACCATTTTTGTTTTCTAGTTCATTGTTGTTGACTAATTCCGAGAAAGGCATTTGTCCCGCTGCTTTAATTACCATATCTACATCTAATGTAATGGTTTCACCTGTTGCCATAGGACTTCTTCTTCCACTTGCATCTGGTTCGCCTAACTTCATGGTATCACAAATGAGCTGTGTTACTTTACCATCTTTTCCAATCACTTCTTTGGGCGACGCAAGCCAAATAACATTACAACCATCAAGTTTAGCAATGTTTAACTCATGCTCTGTACAAGGCATTTCTTCTTGTGTTCTTCTGTACACTAAGGTTACTTCTTTTGCTCCCAAACGTTTGGCTTGTGTGGCAGCATCAATAGCTGTGTTGCCCATACCAATTACTACTACTTTATCACCAATTGCTAGCGATGAAAAATTGTTGGTTCTTAATTCATAAATAAACGTAATTGCATCTTCAACGCCTTTTAAATCTTCACCAGGAATTTCTAATTGACGAGCTAGACCAACACCAAATGCTAAATAAACTGCATCATAGTTTTTTTGCAATTCTTTTAGTGTAATATCTTTTCCTAAAGTTTGATTGTATTTAATCTCAATGCCACCAATTGAAGTAATAAAGTTTACTTCATCTTCACAGAACTGTGGCGTTACTTTATAAGCAGCAATACCATAAGTCATTAATCCTCCACCTTTATTTTCTTTTTCAAAAATGGTAACATCTACTCCTTCTTTACTTAATGTATGAGCACAACTTAAACCAGCTGGACCAGCACCAACAATGGCAACTCGTTTACCAGTTGATGCCTTACGCTCAAATAATTGCCATTTATTTTTCATAGCAATTTCTGTACTGTATCGTTGAAGTTTGGCAATATGAATAGGCGTTTCTTCCATGAGATTATACACACATGCACCTTCACATAATTTTTCTACAGGACAAACTTTGCTGCAACCTGCACCCATAATGTTTGAAGTGAAAATGGTATGGGCAGAACCTTTAATATTTTCTGTAGTAATTTGTTTGATAAACTTAGGAACATTGATGCTTGTAGGACAAGCTTTTATACAAGGTGCATCGTAACAAAACAAACAACGATTGGCTTCTGTTAAAGCAGCATCCACTGTTTCAAATGGAGGATGTATATCAGAAAAATTTTGTTCGTATTGTTTTGAAGTTAGCCTGTTGTTTTGAATTGCCATGGTATCTATTTTTTGCCACGAATGCACGAATTGGCACGAATGGTTTGTTCAATATTTATTTTTTAAAAAAATGTGTCCTGCTAAAGCAGGATTTTCTACGACGCAACTAAAGTTTAATAGTAGCAATGCAGCTCGTTATCAAAAAAACAAAATAATTTACGGTTTTACAATTTCGTTATAAGTCTCTGGTCTTCTATCTCTAAAAAATTGCCACTTACTTCTGATTTGTTCTATTAAATCTAAATCAAATTCTGCAATCAATAACTCATCATTATTTTCAGACGCTTCTGCAATGATTTGTCCTAATGGATTTACAAAATAAGATGTACCATAGAACTTACCTAAATTCCAAGGTTGTTCTGTACCAACACGATTGATGCAGCCCATGAAATATCCATTGGCAACTGCATGTGCAGGTTGTTCTAACTTCCATAAATATTGTGATTGACCAACTGTTGTGGCACTTGGATTGTACACAATTTCGGCACCATTTAAACCCAAACAACGAGCTCCGTCAGGGAAATGACGATCATAACAAATATACACGCCCACTTTTGCATATTTTGTTTGAAATACAGGATAGCCAAGATTTCCAGGCTTAAAGAAAAACTTTTCCCAAAAGCCACCTGTATGTGGAATGTGATTTTTTCTGTACTTGCCTAAGTAAGAACCATCAGCATCAATCACTGCAGCAGTGTTGTACAAAACGCCTGCTTGTTCTTTTTCGTACACTGGCACAATGATTACCATATTGTACTTCTTTGCATATTCCTGCATACGTTCTGTTGTTGGACCAGGAACAGTTTCAGCAGATTCGTACCAAGCAGCATCTTGCCCTGGACAGAAATAGGGTGTATTGAAAATTTCTTGAAAGCAAAGTATTTGCACACATTGTCTTCCAGCTTCTTCAATTAAAGGAATATGTTTTTGCACCATCGCTTCTTTAATTTCTGCTATGGTTCCTTCGCCTTCTGTTTTTGGGAGCGACATTTGAATGAGTGCTGATTTAATGATTCTCATAGTTATGAGGTATGAATTAAGAGTTAACAATTATGAGTTGCCTTTAGTAAAATATTTTTGTTTTGTTGTAAGTATAATGCTTGACAAAATTTTATTGATTTCTATACACTTTTCTTTTAAACTTATAAATAAAACCTCATCTATATATTCACTATCATAAAGCAATTTTGACCAATATAAAGTTTCTCTTGCTTCTTTTAAAGAGATACTAAGTTTATGAACGAAATCTCTTTTAGATTGAGCACAAACTGCTTCATTTACATTTGCACCTATCGAAGTTCCACTTCTTAACAATTGTTTTGAAAGCACAAATTCTTTTCTTTCTTGAATTAAAAATTTATACACTTTGATAATTTCTCAAGCAAATAGATACGACTTATTAGCAATAATGCTTTCTGTTTTAATTTTGCTTTCACTCATAACTATTCATTCTTAACTCTAAACTATTTGTGTTACTTTATTTCTTTTAATAAACTTTCCAAAACCTTTTTCTACTTTACATTCATTGTTATCAATCACTACTTTTCCTCTTAACAAAACTGTTTTTACTTTACCTGTTATTTTCCAGCCTTCATAACCACTGTAATCAACATTCATGTGATGAGTTGTTGCTGACAACGTATGCTTTTCGTTGGCATCAAACAAAACAATATCTGCATCGCTACCAACTGCAATCGTTCCTTTTTTTGGAAACATTCCAAATATTTTTGCAGCATTGGTTGAAGCAACTTCTACATATTTATTTAATGAAATTTTACCCTTGTTTACGCCTTCGCTAAATAATAATTCCATTCTGTTTTCTATGGCTGGATGACCATTTGGTATTTTAGAAAAATCATCTTTACCCATTAGTTTTTGTTCCCACATAAAAGGACAATGATCTGTTGCAACTACGTTTACTAAACCTTGATTGATACCAGCCCAAAGTGTTGCTTGGTCTTTCTTTTCTCGTAATGGTGGACTCATTACCCATTTAGCTCCTTCGAAATTTTGCTCATACAGACTTGCGTCTAGTATTAAATATTGAATACAGGTTTCTACAAAAACTTTTTGGTTTCTACTTGTTGCATCTCGTACTGCATTCAATGCACCTTCGCAAGTAAGGTGAACAATATAACCTGGACAACCTGTGTAATTTGCCATATCGGCAAAACGGCTACTTGCTTCAGCTTCTGTTACTTCTGGTTGTGATAGGTAATGATATAATGGTGCAAGTTTTCCTTCTGATTTATGTTTGGCAATTAAGTAATCAATCATATCGCCATTGGTAGCATGAACGTTGATTAATCCACCATGTTTTTTTACTTCCAACATTAGGTCAATCATCTGTCTATCATCAATCATTAAAGCACCTTTATATGCCATGAATGTTTTGAAAGAGGTGATGCCTTCTTCTTCTATAAAATGCTGAATTTCTTTTTTAGTATTTTCGTTAAAGTCGGTTACAGCCATGTGAAAGCTATAATCACCAACTGCATTGTTGTCGCTTCTGCTTTTCCATTCTTGCAATGCAGCTTGTAAACTATTTCCTTGCTTCTGCAAAATGAAATCTATAACAGTTGTTGTGCCACCATGCAAAGCTGCTCTTGTACCTGTTTCATAATTATCACTTGAATAAGTGCCCATAAAAGGCATATCCAAATGCACATGAGGGTCAATTCCTCCAGGCATTACAAGCTTGCCAGTTGCATCAATTACTTCATCAGCACTAACGTTTAAGTTTTTACCTATTGCTGAAATTATTTCACCTTCTATAAAAATATCGGCAACATAATTGTCTGTTGCAGTGATGATATTTCCGTTTTTGATTAAGATACTCATAGCTATTTTTTTGCCACGAATGCACGAATTGCATGAATGGTTGTTCAATTATTTTCTGGTGTACAAGTGTGCGACGCAACTGAAGTTAAATTGAAAAAACTACAGCTGGTAACACAATTATTTCTTCTTCATTAAACCCGCATACAAGATAAATGAAATTCCGAATGTTATAAACCAAGCATAAGAATATAAATCTACCAATGTTTGCGGAAATGTTGTAGTTGACACAAGTCCTACTGCAACTAAAAACCCTGGAATAACTGGCAATAAACTTACAACAAAAACCAACCATGCTATTTTATTCCATCCTTTATAAATGCCTTTTTCATTGAACAATTCAGCCAAATTGATTTGTGTTTTACGAACAATATAATAATCACAAATCATTATACCCGCCAATGCTCCCAACAAAGCTGAATAAGCAATTAACCATCTAAAAATATATCCATCGGGATCGGCAATCAGCTTCCAAGGAAAAATAAGTATGCCTAAAATACCTGTAATATATCCACCAACTTTAAAACTAATTTTTTTAGGAGCCATGTTGGCAAAACTGTTCGCAGGTGCAACAACATTGGCTGCAATATTGGTTGATAATGTTGCTATGGTTAACCCAAACATAGACACAGCAACAACTACAGGCGATTTAAATTTTGCCATTAATGCAACGGGATCCCAAATTGCTTCTCCATAAATAAGCAGTGTTGCACTAGTTACTGCAATGCCAATAAATGAATAAAAAGCCATTGTAGTTGGCAAGCCAATTAGTTGCCCTAAAGCTTGCTCTCGTTGCGATTTTGCATAACGTGTAAAGTCGGGAATGTTTAAAGATAAGGTTGCCCAAAAACCAACCATTGCTGTTAAGCCAGGGAAAAATATTTTCCAAAAATCTACATTTGGTTGCTTAGATAAATGATAGGATGCATCTAGAATTTCTTTGATAGAACCCACTTTTGCCCATGCCCAAATTAATAAACACAATCCAATAATTAATAAAAATGGAGCCGACCAAACTTCCAACAATTTAATTGAATGAATGCCTTTGTAAATGATATAAATATTAATGGTCCAGAAAAATAAAAAGCAAATTGCTTGAGCTGCGTTTAAGCCAATAAAATTTCCTAAATATGGGGCGTTGGCTAAACTAGGAAACATGGTTAGTAACAACTGATAAATGGCAGCACCACCAATCCAAGTTTGAATTCCAAACCAACCACAAGCTACCAATGCTCTTAACAAAGATGCCAAAACTGCACCTTGAATTCCAAAACTTAATCTTAAAAAAACTGGCAATGGCACTCCATATTTTGTGCCCACATGTGCATTTAAAATCATGGGAATTAATACAATCACATTGCCCAATAAAATGGTTAACAAAGCTTGCCACCAATTCATGCCTTGACTAATTAAACTACTTGCCAACATATAAGTAGGAATGCAAACGGCCATACCAACCCATATTGAAGCAATATGCCATTTGTTCCAATTACGTTCAGCAATTGGAACAGGAGCTAAATCTTTATTGTATAAAGAAGATTGACTGATGTCTTTCTCAAGTTCAAAAAAATCTTTACTCATGCTGTTAGTTGGTTACGAATTTTTTAGTCTTTATTCAAACAAAAAATAGTTGAAACAATTTAAGCTAACTACAATGTTCATCTGCTATTTTCAATGCTTCACTAATTATAGCTAACCCTTCATCAATTTGTTCTTTGGTTACACACAAAGGAGGTGCAATAAATACATAACCCCAACGAACAAAAGTGTACATGCCCAATTCTTTAATTTTTGCAGCCACTTTATTCATTACAACCATTTCATCTGGCTTAGCATTAAATGGAGCCATCGGTTCTTTTGTTGTTCTATTTTTTACAATTTCCAAACAACCCAACAAACCTGTATTACGCCAATCGCCAATTGATGGATGTTGCTCTTTTAAAACTTCTATTCTGCTGTTAAGATAAGCACTCATGGCATTGCAATTCTCAATTAACTTTTCATCTTCATAAATTTTCAATGTTTCTAAAGCTGCAGCACAAGCAACTGGATGAGCAGAGTATGTTAAACCCAATGCCAAAACTGTATCATCAAATTTTGCAGCAACTCTATCACTAACTTGCAAGCACCCAAAAGGTAAATAACCACAGGTTAATCCTTTTGCCATACAAATCATATCTGGAACAATGCCATGATTTTCGAAACCAAACCATTTGCCTGTTCGTCCGAAACCACTCATTACTTCATCCATTATTAACAAAATACCATGCTTATCACAAAGGCTTCTTACAGCTTTTAAGTAACCAATAGGGTATTGCAAACAACCAGACGAGCCACTTTCGCCTTCTAAAATAATGGCAGCAATATTGTTGCCACCTTCATAAGCAATTACACGTTCTAAACTTGCAACAGACTCTTTTAATAAATTTTCTTCGCCATATTCCCAACGATACAAATAAGGCAAATCGAAATGTACAAAATTTGGAGCTTGTTGACTATCAGCAGGCAACCTTCTTGGGTCACCACTAGCAGCCATTGCACCATAGCTAGCACCATGATAGGATTGATAGCGACTTAAAATTTTATGCTTGCCTGTGTATAGTCTTGCAAGTTTAATAGCATTCTCCATAGAGGTTGCACCACATAAAGTAAAGAAAGATTTATTTAAATCACCCGGACAAATCTCAGCTAACTTTTTCCCCAAATCTCCACGAACTTTAGTAACACAACTTGGAGTAACATAAGCCACTTGCTGCATTTGTTTAACAACAGCTTCTGTTATACGTTGGTTTCCATGACCAATATTTACATTCATTAATCCACTAGAAAAATCAATGTATTTTTTGCCGTCATAGTCATATAAATAAACGCCCTTAGCATATTCAACAGCAATTGGTGTATGCCCTTTTTGTTTGCTCCAACTAAATAATGTATACTCAAGGTTGTCTTGAATTATTTCTTGTGTTTGAGATAATGTTTCTGTACTCATAATTTAATTTTATATGTAACCAGCTTTAGTATTTCAATTGAACATTTGTTGCGTCGCACTCTTCAGCGTTTAAAACTTTATTGAGCTTTTTTTCTGCACACGGATGACACGGTTTAAACGGATACTCACTGATTTATTTCACTTCGTGAAATTTGGATTAATGAACTGTCCTTAAATCCATTCAATCTGTGGTATCCGTGTGCCATTAACTCATCCAATTAACACCAGCTTCAGCATTCCATTTAGTGGTTGATTTTTTTAGTTTCGTCCAAAATTCAATCGAACTTTTACCAGTAATATCTCCTACACCAAACTTGCTTTCATTCCAGCCACCAAAACTAAAAGGTTCACGAGGTACAGGCACACCAACATTTACACCAATCATTCCAGCACTTGCACGTTCAATTATGTAACGAGCCATACCACCATTTTGTGTAAACACACTTGCAGCATTTCCATAAGGATTTGCATTTTCAATTGCCAAAGCTTCATCAACTGTATTGGTACGCATGATGGAAATTACTGGGCCAAAAATTTCTTCTTTGGCAACACTCATTTCTGGTGTTACATAATCAATTACTGTTGGGCCAACATAATAACCATTTTCTTTGCCAGTTACTTTTGTATTGCGACCATCCACTAAAATTTTTGCACCATCTTTTTCTGCTTGAGAAATGTATTGTTCTATTTTTTCTTGAGAAGCCTTGCTAATAACAGCTCCTAGGTTTTGTCCAGGAACAATCTTTCTTGCTTCTTCACAAATCTTTTCTACAATATGATCAATATTACCTACACCAACCATTGCACTTGCTGCCATACAACGTTGACCAGCACAGCCACTCATTGAGGCAGCAACATTTTGAGCAGTCATTGCAGGGATAGCATCTGGCAAAACCATTAAATGATTTTTTGCACCACCTAAAGCCAAACAACGTTTCAAATTTTGAGTAGAACGCTGGTAAACAATTTTAGCAACTTTGGTCGAACCAACAAATGAAACTGCCTCAATGCCGGGATGATCACAAATGGCTTCTACAATTTCTGTATCGCCATGAACAATATTGAGTACACCATCAGGCAAACCTGCCTCTTTTAATAATTCAGCTAAACGACCACAACTTAATGGCACTTTTTCACTTGGTTTTATAATCATACAATTGCCTAAAGCAATGGCATTTGGGATGGTCCAGTTTGGCACCATTGAGGGGAAATTAAATGGAACAATTGAAGCAACAACACCCAATGGCACATGTTCTGTTCTGCACTCAACACCTCTACTAACTTCTAATACTTCACCAGTAACTAGTTGAGGTAATGATGTTGCAAACTCGGTTAACTCTATACATTTTTCAATTTCAGCAACGGATTCACCATAGGTTTTTCCATTTTCTTCACTGCACAATTCAGACAATTCCTTCAAGTGTTTTTCCAACAAATATTTGTACCTAAAAAAAACTTGGACCCTTTCTTTAATGGGCGTTTTACTCCATGCTGGAAATGCTGCTTTTGCTGCATGAACTGCATCGTCTAAATCTTTATATGAAGACATTGGAACTGTTGACAAATGATTGCCATCTAATGGAGAAACAACATCCATTGTTTTTGATGTTGATGCAGCTACATATTTTCCGTTAATGTAGTTTTGTATTGGTGTATATTTCATAACACTATTCTATAAATATTTTAAAAATAAGTGTTGAAAATAAAATATTTTTAGTAATAACCAAATTATTTATCAATAATTTATTTTTATGCAAGATATTTGCACCATACTAATATGAGTGAACCAACATTAGACAACCTAGATTTTGAAGTTTTATCTTGCTTACAACAAGATGGAAGAATGAGTTTTACAGTAATGGCTGATAAGCTACATGTTTCTGTAGGTACTATTAGAACAAGGGTTAACAAGCTAATTGAAGATGGTACTATTAATATTATAGGAAGAGTTGATCCAGATAAAGTTGGGTTTCGTTCTTATGCTCATATTGCAGTGTATGTTAGACCAGCAACATTGAAAGAAAAAGTAGCTCAGAAAATTGCGAAGTTTAAAGAAGTAAGTTTTTTAGCAATGACGAGTGGAGATTATGATTTGGAAGTTGATGTAATGTGTAAAGACAATGAACACTTAGTTGAATTTGTAAATAAAATTTCTACAATTGAAGGTGTTAACCAAACAAAAACTACCATTTATTTTAAAGTGTATAAATATGCACAACCCGATTTGGGATTACTGAAATGATTTGCCACGAATACACGAATTAACACGAAATACAGTTTTTTTACTGAAGTAACTTTTTTACACAAAGAAACAAAGATTACTAAGTTCACGAAGTAGGAACAATGCTCTATTAAACATTTCTTTGTTTGTTTAGTTACTTCGTGTGAAAAGTAATTGCCACAGATGCACGAATAAACACGGATTGAAAAAACAGTAATTAAGAAAATTTGGATGTTCTTTTATTCCACCAGTTTTGAATGAGTATTGATAACCCAACTGTTACTACTCCAACCAACATACCTGCTGCAACATCGAAAGGAAAATGTTGTGCTACATAAACTCTTGAATAACCTACCAATACTGCATATAAAAGCCCAATTGGAACTATCCATTTTTTATTGATGAGCAAACAGCCGATTAAGAAAAAGCTAAACGCTGCCGATGTATGTCCTGACGGAAAGCTTGCAGTTTCATGTGGTTCAATAAACTGTACAATATGAATTAATGATGTTGATTGAATTGCAGCAACTGGCCTTAACTCGTTAGGCACAATAATGTATTTACAAACTTGTACTAAAACTGTACATATTATAAAAGCTGCAATTAAAAGTGGAATATTTTTTTTGCTATATTTTAAAAAGACAAACAATAAAACTGCCCAAATAGCACCATCGCCAAGGTTGGTCCAGAGGGTAAAAAAAACATCTGCAACTATACCAAAATCATTGTTTAAAAAAAGAAAGAGATTGATTTTTCCAGCTGAATATGAACTATAAAAAAGTACAGCAGATAATATGCAACTAATAATTGCTGCTATGAAATAATTTTTATAGTTAAGTTGATTGCTCATGCTGAATAAAGTTATAACCCTTGAAGTGAGTGACACCGAGAACGTTGATAGTTGAACAACTGCTGGTTAAAAAATTTATGATACTTGACTATTGTCGTCTACCAAACTTTTAGTTTCAATGGTGGATGTTTTTTTAACTTCTGTATGTTTAAAAAATTTATTTTGAAACAATAAAATAGCGATTACACCTACAGAAATTGAAGCATCGGCAATGTTAAAAACAGGTCTAAAAAACTCAAATTCTTCTCCACTCCAAAAAGGCATCCAAGTAGGAAAATTGCCTTTCATTAAAGGAAAATAAAACATATCTACAACCTTACCATGCAAGAAACTTCCATAATGTTCGTTGGCAAAAGCTTTTGCTACAACCATAAAATATTGAGGATGCTGTTCATCGTAACTAATGTCGAAAATTAATCCATAAAACATACTATCTAACAAGTTACCCAATGCACCTGCATAAATTAAACCTGCACAAATAATAAAGCCCTTGTGCATTTTTTTTTGAATAAAATCTTTAATTAAAAAAGTACCCCAAATAACGGCAGCCAATCTAAAAAGTGTTAGTGCAATT
>Ga0209480_10000969_pt1 | contig 21838 bp, 21 predicted proteins | sample JI61114C2DNA_FD_187501 | JGI IMG/M metagenome (GOLD analysis project Ga0209480, IMG submission 187501) | Wastewater effluent complex algal communities from Wisconsin, to seasonally profile nutrient transformation and Carbon sequestration -... | ecosystem: Engineered > WWTP > Effluent > Algae... | reverse complement strand
GTTCTATTGAAGTTCCATTAAGTTTGCGACACTATTTTTTTTCAACAAGAGTTCAAAACTATTCATCAATGCTTCTTATGTAATTGATTTTAGTTTCAATTCTTCAATATCATTCAAATCACCAGAAAATTTTATTTATGATAACTTGAAAATAAAACCAAGAGGCAATTTTGCATTTGGCATTGGATATAAGTTCCAAGATAAATATAGTATGGAAATGAGGTATCAATTTGAAAGAGATCTATTGCCGATACCTCAAAATTTTGTTTGGGAGTCAAAATACAATGCTTTATCTATAATATTTGGATATTCCATATTTTAATAAAGCTCATTAAATCGAGTATTGACAAAATACTTATTTAACTTTTAATTTTGCAATTCAAAATCAAGTTGTTTGATCATTTTGATCTTTCCAGAATCCCTGTTTGGCTATAAATCCCTGACAGGGATGTAGTTTAAACAACAAATCAAGAATGAGCCATCGCCATACAAACAATGCTGATTCTTGCTCCAGGAATTTTCAGTAATGCGTGCGAACAAGCTTCTAAAGTCGATCCAGTCGTTAGTACATCGTCAATTAAAAGGAAATGTTTGTTGTGGTCTTTTTCTGTGAAAGTGACATCAAAAATAGTGTCGATTCCATCGCTTCTATTCAGTAAAGTTTTCTTGGACTGCGTTTTAGAATAAATATTCCGAACTAATAAATTTGGGTTATACGGAATATTCAAGCCACTAGAAAGTGTTGTTCCAAAATTAGTTACCTGATTGTAACCCCTTTCCCTAAGTTTTCTTTTGTGCAAAGGCACTGGTATAATTTCATCGACAGATTGTAGTATTTCTAAATCTTTCAAATCATCGGCATACCATTCGCCTAAAACCGTTCCGATTTCTTCTTGTTTTTTGTATTTCAGATTGTGAATTAATTCTTGAACGATTCCCTTTTTATGAAAATACAACAAGGCCGATGTATATTCTAAAGGAATTCGACCGTAAAACTTTTTGAAGGCCTCGTTTTCGGGATTCAAATGATGATTCGTTAATGGAAGATTGTGTCGGCAAAGGGTACAAATCACATTTTCATTCGACACCAAAAACGAATGACATCCAGCACAAACGGGAGGAAAAAACAGATTGATTAGGGTTTGAAACATAAAAACGCCAAATTTTCATAAAAATAGCGAAATCAATGCTTCAAACTTTAAAAATGTTTCTTTTTTTAAGTTCACTTTTTATATTTTTGCACCACTATGGCAAAACAAGAAGATTTATTTAAGAATGTAGTTTCGCACGCAAAAGAGTACGGATTTATTTTTCCGTCAAGCGAAATTTACGATGGTTTAAGTGCAGTTTATGATTATGCACAAAACGGAGTAGAATTAAAAAAGAATATACGCGAATATTGGTGGAAAGCAATGGTTCAAATGAACGATAATATCGTTGGTTTGGATGCTGCTATTTTGATGCACCCAACGACTTGGAAAGCATCGGGTCACGTTGACGCCTTCAACGATCCATTGATTGATAACAAAGATTCCAAACGAAGATACCGTGCCGATGTTTTGATTGAAGATTATGCCGAAAAGCTAAATCTAAAAGCAAAAAAAGAAATCGAAAAAGCAAAAACTCGTTTTGGCGATGCGTTTAATGAGCAAGAATTCATTACAACCAACGCTAGAGTGGTCGAATATTTGGCTAAAGAAAGAGAAATTCTAGAAAGAATGGGACGCTCTTTGGGCAATGGCGATTTAGAAGATGTAAAAGCATTAATCGAAGAATTGGAAATTGCTTGTCCAGAATCAGGATCTAGAAATTGGACTGAAGTGCGTCAATTCAATTTGATGTTCGGAACAAAATTAGGAGCTTCTGCAGATACAGCAATGGATTTATACTTGCGTCCAGAAACTGCTCAAGGTATTTTTGTGAACTTCTTGAACGTACAAAAATCAGGAAGAATGAAAGTGCCTTTTGGTATTGCTCAAACGGGAAAAGCGTTTAGAAACGAGATTGTTGCGAGACAATTCATCTTTCGTATGCGTGAATTCGAACAAATGGAAATGCAATTTTTTGTTCAACCAGGAAAAGAAATGCAATGGTACGAGCATTGGAAAACAGCTCGTTTGAACTGGCATTTGTCTTTAGGTTTAGGAAAAGAAAATTACCGTTTTCATGATCACGAAAAATTAGCCCACTACGCGAATGCTGCTGCTGATATTGAGTTTAATTTCCCTTTTGGATTCAAAGAATTGGAAGGAATTCACTCTCGTACCGATTTTGATTTAAAAGCCCACGAACAATATTCAGGTAGAAAATTACAGTATTTTGATGCTGAATTGAACCAGAATTATGTGCCTTATGTAGTAGAAACTTCAGTTGGATTGGATAGAATGTTCTTGGCTGTTTTCGCAACTTCATTAAAAGAAGAAACATTAGAAGACGGTTCAACAAGAACGGTGTTGAAATTACCAGCGGTTTTAGCACCAACAAAAGCTGCTATTTTGCCATTAGTCAAAAAAGATGGATTGCCAGAAATCGCACATAAAATCATTGATGATTTGCGTTGGGATTTCAATGTGGCTTATGATGAAAAAGATGCTGTAGGACGTCGTTATAGAAGACAAGATGCTTTAGGAACTCCTTTTTGTATCACAGTCGATCATCAAACTATCGAAGATCAAACGGTAACCATTCGTCATAGAGATTCGATGAAACAAGATCGTGTTGCTATTGCTGATTTGAAATCAATTATTGAAAATGAAGTTTCGATGAAAAATTGGTTGATGAAAATGTAATCGTAAGATTCAATTATATAAAAAAGGCTTCTCAAAATTTAGAAGCCTTTTGTGTTTTATTAAAATCTGTAGCCTAACGTAATTCCGCCGCGCCCAACAATTTCGAAATCTGTATCGCTGCTATTGAATAAATTGCGACCAACTCCTCCGTTTATTTCAAAAACAAATCCTTTTTGGGTTACCCATTTTGCTCCTAATCCAAAACCAAGAGCGAAATCAGTTCTAGTAACATCGTCATAACTTGAATAATTGGTTTCTGGAGTATAAATGGAATCATCATAAGAATTTAACATTCCAAAACCTTCCACAAAAAATCCTGCGGCTGGTTTTTTACCAAAATAAAAGCGGTAATAAGGAGTAAGACTAAAATTCACATTGATTTCATTCTCATAAGGCACGAAAAGGGAAACCCCAACTCCAGATTCTTCATTTAGCAAATGTTCATAAGTAACTTCCAATGCTCCAGCTACTAAAAACAAGGCATTTCCTTTAATTTCATTCTTTGGAAAATCAATTTTTTCTGTTTCTTGGCTATAACCAATGGTAAGTACAGCAAAACAAATAAGGATTAATAATTTTTTCATTTTATGTTTTTTTATGCCAAATGTATAAATAATTTCTGATTTTTATTTTGTGTTATATTAATTTATTAAAGAGAATAAATTATTCCCATTTTCCTTTACTCACAATGCCTTTTAGTTAAGATAATAAACAGGAGTTGTCACGTTCATTTAGTCATAAATGATAATAAAGAAGAAATAAAACTCTAAACTTATTGACATTGTACCTGCGCTTTATCAGATTTATTTGCACTTCAACTAAATGTGTTAACATTTGTTAACAAAATATCAACAACATCAACGGAAAATGATGTAAATGTTTATTTTTAGCATGTTAAATCAGCTTTTATAATAAAAAAAGAGTGTTATTTAATTAGTTTCCCCAAAACTACAAGTTAACTTAATGTTTTAAAGGTTATACCTTGAACTTCTAATGTTATGCCTAACAAATTAGGACAAAACATTGATGAATTACCCGTACATTATTATTGACGACGATCAAGAAAGTGTTTTGAAAACTAAAGCAATTGCTGATGGTTTTTCGGAGCTTGTCTTTGTAGCTTCAGCAAATAACTATAAGGATGGATTAAATTTAATTCTAGAACATTCTCCCAAATTAATTTTTCTCGAAATTGACCCGGCCGATATGTCGAGCAATTTATCGTTGGCACTCATCAATGAATTGTATCGGTATCTAAAAGTAATTCCCAAAATAATCATTACTACAGGCAAAAAAGATTTGGCCTTCGAAGCCATACAATATGAAGTGGCTGATTATATAATTAAACCGTTGCAACGAATTGATTTTATAAAATCGATTCTTAAAATAAAAAAATCAATAGGAGAAGATGATGTTTTTGTTACTCAAAATCAAATTATAACAACCCCCCAAGAACTCAAAGTAGAACAGCCTCAAATTCCTGTTGATGTACAAGAGCCAGAGGAAGAAGAAATTCTATTTCTAAATGAAAACGACGAAGAGCTTTTAATTGAACAACCGCAAACTACTTCTGAAGATACAATAGAAAAAGATACAATAGAAAAAGATACAATAGAAAAAGATACAACAGAAGAAGATACAACAGAAGAAGATATCGCAGGTCTCGATGAAATAGAAGATTCGTTTGAAGAACAAATTCCAGAAACTTATGTCCAACAACCAAATCCAAATATTGAACAACCTCTAGTATTATGTATTAAATCTTATGGAGATTATCGATACATTGACGCTAGTGATATTTGCTATTTTCAAGCCGATAATAATTCAACCGATATACATTTAAACAATGGTGAAATGGTTACTGCTTTCAAAACATTAAAACATTTTGAAGGAGTTTTGCCATTTCCTTTTGCCAGAATCCATAATAGTTATATTGTAAACCGTAGCTATATTTCCAGAATTCACACCGGAAATGCTGTCTGTTATATTAAAAACACTACAACAAAACTTCCATTTTCTAAATCTTATAAGGAAAATGTAGATTTAATTATCTCTGAATTTGCCAATGGCAATTATTTGGAAATTTAAAAATATCCATCCACCCATATTTGAGTATCATTCACTATCAAACGGACGCATTCTACCACAAACGCCCGTTTTCAGAGCTGTAATTGAGATATGCTATGTAGTTTTACACCGTGAATCTGTCGTAATTAATGGCTTCACACTAACCAAGTAAAACCGTATAACAATATAAAAAAACCCAAATTATGAAAAAATCTATTTTATCAATCGGATTATTAACTTTAGTAATGATATTAACTTCTTTCACTACACCTGAAACTACAACCGAGAGAGCTGGTCAAGGAGCAGCAGGGGGAACTGTTAGATTGGATCGTGCTGGTCAAGGAGCAGCAGGAGGAACAGTTAGATTGGATCGTGCTGGTCAAGGAGCAGCAGGAGGAACTGTTAGATTAGATAATGCTGGTCAAGGAGCAGCAGGAGGAACTGTTAGATTAGATAATGCTGGTCAAGGAGCAGCAGGAGGAACTGTAAGACTAGATTAATACTAATACATTTTGTAATTTAATCATAAAAAAATATAAAGACTATCAAAATTGATAGTCTTTTTTTATGTGGATAGTTTTATTTTAGTATTTTTGACACAATTCAAAACAACTAATTGAAAAATAACTACTACATAATACTGTTTTTATTGCTAACAATTATTGGTTGTACCAAAAAAAATGCAGTAAATGCCCTAACTACTTCAAAAGACGATAGTCTTTCGACTTATCTTACCAAAGCCAACGATTTTAGTACTTCCACCAAAAAAAGGCGGGAATACATCCAAAAAGCATTTACAATAGTTATCGAACAAGAGAGCGATTCTTTACAAATAACCAATTTGTTTCGCATTGCCAATCGCTATTATAATTTGAATGATTGGAAAAAGTACCAAGAAATTGCCCAAATTGTTTTAGAAAAATCAATCATCAGTAAAGATACTTCAGGTACTGCCAAAGCTCTTTCCTATTTAGGAGATTATTATGGCTCGCAGGGTGTTCCCGATTCTTCCTATTCCTATTATTTCAAATCAGAGAAGTTGTATATTAATCTCAAAGAAAATTACAATGCAGCACGAACTCGATTGAACATTGCCTTGTTACAATATAACGAAAGTGATTTTTTGGGTAGTCAAATTTCAGTTTTTAAAACTTTAAGAGCCATTAAGGGCGAAAAAGCCAGTGATATAGTTTACGAATCGTATAATCTTTTAGGGTTAACATACAACGAATTAGGAGAGTTTAATAAGGCTATTGATTACCACAATCAAGCGTTGAAGAGTTTAGATGTAAATCCAACACCCATTGAATTCCAGTATAGAGCTACCTCATTAAATAATTTGGGATTAGTATATCAAAATTTAAACAAAGACAAACAAGCCATTCCGTATTTTGAAGAAGGGTTAAAACAAAAAGAAGATTTATTATTGTATAAACCCTTTGTTTATGCATTGTTATTAGATAACTTGGGCTATTCAAGGTTTAAAATTAAGGCAAATAAAGGGCTGCCCGAACTTTTTTATGAGTCTTTAAAGTTAAAAGACAGCCTTCAATTGACAGCTGGAATTATTAATGATAAAATACATTTATCAGAGTATTATGAATACAAAGGTGATAAAGCAAAAGCCTTACAATATTCTAACGAAGCCCTTGCGGACGCTCGAAAGTCCGATAATGCTCGAAATTTATTATCTCCTCTGAAACAATTGGCTGTTTTAGAACCTTCTAAATCTTCGTTATACAACAAAGAATACATCCACATTAATGATAGTTTGCAAAAGGCTGAGCGCAAAATGGGAGAAAAATTTAATCGTATTGAGTATGAAACAGACGAAATCAAACAAGAAAACACCGATTTAACAACCCAGAATAGAAATTTAGTTTACATTTTTGGATCGATTTTGATTTTAGGTCTGTTTTTATATATCATCAAAGCGCAAAAAGCAAAAAACAGAGAGCTTTTGTACAAGCAAGAGCAACAAAGAGCCAATGAAGAAATTTATAATTTGATGATTTCGCAACAAAATGACGTAGAAACCATCAGGGTAATAGAGAAAAAACGAGTGGCTCAAGAATTGCACGATGGTGTTTTAGGGAGAATGTTTGGTGTGAGAATGAATCTGGATACTTTAAATTATATCAATGACGAACTTGCCTCTCAACAAAGAAATGGCTACTTAATTGAATTGAAAAACATCGAGCAAGATATTCGTGAAATTTCTCATGATTTGAATAGAGAGAAATCGGAATTAATTAATAACTTCGTGGCGATTGTAGTGGATTTATTTGAAGCTCAAAAAAAGACATTTAATTCAAAATTAGTTTACTCTATTGATTCAAATATTAGATGGGATTTAATGAGTAATGCAATCAAAATAAATTTATATAGAGTCGTTCAGGAATCGCTTCAGAATATCAATAAATATGCAACTGCCAATTCTATTAAAGTAGAATTTAAAAAAGGAATTGATGGATTGTTTTTACGAATTAGCGATGATGGAGTCGGGTTTAATGTAAAAAAAGCTAAAAAAGGAATTGGTTTGCAAAACATGCTTTCTAGAGTTAATGAATGCGAGGGAACGTTTGATGTGCAATCTAAAAAAGGAGAAGGGACAACTATTACGGTTACGATACCTATTTAAATAAAAATAAAAAAAATAAAAATGACATTTGATTCAACAGCCGATATAACAATTAAGAATAATATATTAATTGTAGATGATCATCCCTTTATCATTCAAGGTTATAAAAATGCCATCACTCGGTACAATCCAAAACAATATGAGTTTTTTATAACTGATGCAAAAGACTGTGAATCTGGTTATAATATTATTACAAACCCAGAGACTTCGCCTTTTGATGTTGCTTTTTTAGACATTAGCATGCCGTCTTATGACGAGAAAGGAATTTTTTCTGGAGAAGATTTAGCAAAATTGCTGAATGAATACATGCCAAATTGCAAAATCATTTTGCTTACCATGTACACTGAATTGCTGAAAATTAGAACTATAATCGATGCTATAAATCCATTAGGACTTGTTATAAAAAACGACTTAACATTCGATGAGTTGCTTTTTGGCTTTAATAAAGTCATAAACAATGAAACCTATTACAGTCAATCTATTCAAAAAATGTTAGATCAATCCCAAATGGAAGCGATTGAAATTGACCTTTTTGACAAACAAATTCTTTTTCACATATCGAAAGGAACCAAAACAAAAGATATTCCTCAATATGTGCCAATTTCTATAAGTGCAATAGAAAAAAGAAAATTGAATTTAAAAAAATTACTAAATATTAATGATGAAACCGATATTGTATTAGTCAGAGAAGCTAAAAATAGAGGATTATTGTTTTAAACTCAAACAACTTCATAAAAAAAACGGCACTTTTAAAATGCCGTTTTTTTTATGTTTTTATTCTTCGCTCAAAGCATTCCAACCGCGAGCTTTCAGTGGAATTCGTGTATTGGCGCGAGTTACCAAATGAATTCCTTCGCTTTCCTGAGTCATATGACCAATAATCGTAAAGTTTGGATTTCCTTTTATCTTCTCAAAATCTTCCATTTTGATGGTGAAAAGCAATTCGTAATCTTCTCCACCATTTATCGCTACTGTGGTTGCATCTAGGTTGAATTCTTCGCAAGTATTCATAAATTGTGGATCTAGAGGCAGTTTGTCTTCGTACAAATTACAACCCACTTTCGATTGTTTGCAGATATGCATAATTTCCGACGATAATCCATCCGAAATATCTATCATTGCTGTTGGTTTTATTTCCAAGGCGTGTAACAAAGTGCGAACGTCTTTACGAGCTTCTGGTTTCAATTGGCGTTCAATTAAATAAGTATAAGCGTCTAAATCGGGTTGCGAATTCGGGTTTACCTGAAAAACTTGCTTCTCTCTTTCCAAAACTTGCAATCCCATATAAGCCGCACCAACATCTCCAGTTACGACTAATAAATCGGTTTCTCCTGCTCCATTTCTATACACAATTTCAGTTGAATCTGCTTCGCCAAGAACGGTAATGCTGATAATCATTCCTTTTTGGGATGAAGTGGTGTCGCCACCAATAACGTCAACCTTGTATTCATTTGCAGCAAGCGTAATTCCATCAAACAATTCTTCTAAAGCTTCCAATGGAAAACGATTAGAAACAGCTATCGAAACCAAAATCTGAGTAGCTTTGCCATTCATTGCACAAATATCTGAAACATTGACTACGACCGCTTTGTATCCCAAATGTTTTAGAGGCATATAAGCCAAATCAAAATGAACACCTTCTACTAAAATATCATTAGAAACCACTACTTTTTTGTCCTTGAAATCCAAAACCGCGGCGTCATCGCCTATTCCTTTCAAAGTAGAAGCTTGGTTGATTTCAAAGTTTTTGGTCAAGTGGTCTATCAATCCAAATTCGCCTAATTGCGCAATACTGGTTCGTTGTGGGGTTTTATCTTCGATCATAATCTGTTAGGAATGAAGATTACTTCATTCAATCTTTTAAGTTTTGAGGTGCAAAGGTACAAAGTTTTTTAACCACGGATGGTACAGATTATAGCGAATCGTTATTAAACAAAAAAACCTGACAATTTTCATCATCAGGTTTCTATCTTAATACTTTGCACTTAAATTTTAATACAAAACTTTAATCATTCAATTTCAAAACAGCCATAAACGCTTCTTGCGGAATCTCAACATTTCCAACCAATCGCATACGTTTTTTACCTTTTTTCTGTTTTTCCAACAATTTACGTTTACGCGAAATATCACCACCATAACATTTAGCTGTAACGTCTTTACGCAAGGCTTTTATCGTTTCTCGGGCAATAATTTTGGCTCCAATTGCTGCTTGAATCGGAATGTCAAATTGTTGTCTTGGAATTAACTCACGCAATTTTTCACACATTTTTTTACCAATGTTGTAGGCGTTGCTTTCGTGAATCAAGGCAGAAAGTGCATCAACAGATTGTGCATTTAATAATACATCTAGTTTTACTAATTTTGAAGTACGCATTCCAATTGGCGAATAATCAAAGGAAGCATATCCTTTGGAAACGGTTTTCAAACGGTCGTAAAAATCGAATACAATCTCGGCCAAAGGCATATCAAAATTTAATTCAACACGCTCTGTTGTTAGATAAGTTTGGTTGGTTATTACGCCTCGTTTTTCGATACACAAACTCATTACGTTGCCCACAAAATCCGACTTGGTAATGATAGTTGCTTTGATATAAGGCTCTTCTACTCTATCTAATTTGGAAGGTTCTGGCAAATCGGATGGGTTGTTCACAATCAATCCAACCTCCGGTTCTTTTTTAGTGTAAGCCAAATAAGATACGTTGGGAACAGTTGTAATCACGGTCATATCGAACTCACGTTCCAATCGTTCCTGGATGATTTCCATGTGCAACATTCCTAAAAATCCACAACGGAAACCAAAGCCCAAAGCGGCTGAACTTTCGGCAGCAAAAACTAAGGAGGCATCGTTCAATTGCAATTTTTCCATTGAGTTTCTCAACTCCTCAAAATCGTCGGTATCAACAGGATAAATCCCTGCAAAAACCATTGGTTTCACATCTTCAAAACCATGAATCATATTTGTTGTAGGATTTTTGGCATCCGTTAGCGTATCTCCTACTTTTACTTCTTTTGCTTCTTTAATTCCTGAAATTAAATAGCCAACATCGCCCGTCGAAATCACATTTTTAGGAACTTGGTTTAATTTCAATGTTCCCACTTCGTCTGCAAAATATTCGTTTCCGGTAGCCATAAATTTAATTTTTTGGCCTTTTCTGATTTCACCGTTTTTAACACGGAAAATAACTTCAATACCACGAAACGGATTGTAATGAGAGTCAAAAATCAAAGCCTGAAGAGGCTCGTCTTTATTTCCTTTTGGAGCAGGAATTTTTTCAATAATTGCTGCCAAAATATTTTCAACACCGAAGCCCGTTTTTCCTGAAGCATGAATAATATCTTCTAATTTACATCCCAACAAATCAATAATATCATCGCTAACTTCTTCTGGATTGGCACTCGGTAAATCCACTTTGTTCAAAACTGGAATAATTTCCAAGTCATTTTCCAATGCCAAATACAAATTAGAAATAGTTTGTGCTTGAATACTTTGGGCTGCATCTACAATCAAAAGCGCTCCTTCGCAAGCCGCAATTGAACGAGAAACCTCATACGAAAAATCTACGTGTCCTGGAGTATCAATCAAATTCAGGATGTAATCCTCGCCTTTGTATTTGTATTCCATTTGAATAGCGTGACTTTTTATGGTAATCCCACGTTCGCGTTCCAAGTCCATATTGTCAAGCAATTGTGCTTTTTCTTCACGTGCTGTAACAGTTTGTGTTGCGCCAAGAAGTCTGTCGGCAAGCGTACTTTTTCCGTGATCAATGTGTGCAATAATGCAAAAATTCCGTATGTTTTTCATTCTCTATTTGTGTCAATTTTTTGGGCGTGACCACAAGGGTCGGGATTTTCGTTACAATCTTTTTCTTTTTTAAAGAAAAAAAGAAAAAGGATTTCCTCTGCAATCCCTCACGCGCACGCAATTAATCTGCAAATATAGTTTAAATTCAACAGTTTCAAAGTCCATCCATCACAAACTAATTGGTTTTAGGTTGTGTTAACATCTTTTCATCTAAAAATTCTATCTTTGCAAAAAATTTACCCTTGATAAAAATTGGCAACATAGAACTTCCTGATTTTCCATTACTTCTTGCTCCTATGGAAGATGTGAGCGACCCTCCCTTTCGTAGATTGTGCAAAATGCACGGAGCCGATTTGATGTATTCCGAGTTTATTTCCTCCGAAGGATTAATTCGTGACGCCATCAAGAGCCGAATGAAATTGGATATTTTCGATTACGAACGCCCAGTTGGAATCCAAATTTTTGGTGGAGACGAAGAAGCAATGGCATTATCGTCCAAAATTGTTTCGACTGTAAATCCAGATATAATCGATATTAATTTTGGTTGCCCCGTAAAGAAAGTGGTTTGCAAAGGAGCCGGTGCCGGAGTTTTAAAAGACGTCGATTTAATGATTCGCTTAACGCAAGCTGTTATCGATAGCACACATTTGCCAGTTACTGTAAAAACTCGTTTGGGTTGGGATGATAATTCCATCAATATTGATGAAGTTGCCGAGCGTTTGCAGGATATTGGGGTTGCTGCTTTGAGCATTCACGCCCGAACTCGTGCCCAAATGTACAAAGGCCATTCCGATTGGTCGCACATTGCTCGTGTAAAAAACAACCCTAGAATCACAATGCCCATTTTCGGAAACGGAGATATTGATTCTCCCGAAAAAGCATTGCAATATAAAAACGAATACGGAATCGACGGCATTATGATTGGTCGTTCCGCTATTGGATATCCGTGGATTTTTAATGAAATCAAACATTATTTCAAAACAGGAGAGCATTTGGCCAAACCAACAGTTGCCAATAGAGTCGAAGCTGTTCGCAATCACCTCACCTGGGCAATGGAATGGAAAGGCGAAAGGCTCGGAATTGTAGAAACTCGTCCGCATTATACCAATTATTTCAAAGGGATACATTCTTTTAAACCTTTTAAACAACAATTGGTAACCTTAGATCGTCCAGAGGAATTATTTGCTGTTTTGAATGAAATTGAAGAATCGTATTCGGATTATCAAGTGGTGTAAAAACTCTTTTATTTCTTTAGATTTGTAAAATAAAAGTTACTTTTGCAAAAAAAAGACAATGAAAAGTTTTATATTTTTAGGTTTTGTTTTACTAAGTTTTTTAGTAAAAGCACAAGAAGAAGAAAAAGTATCAGTTAATAAAAATTTATACGGTGTACAGTTAGGCATAGTAAACTCTAGTTTTTATTATGAAACAAAATTGGACAGAAAAATTGCACTTCGAGGAGAAGCGGGCCTAGAATTGCTTTCATCTACAATAGATTATGTTGATCCTGCGATGAAAGATGAAACGACATCATTTATTAGTCCTTATTTGAGTTTGGAGCCTAGATGGTATTATGGCATTGATAGAAGAGCGAGGCTTAGGAAAAATATAAAAAATAATAGTTCAAATTACGTCTCTTTGAGAACATCTTATTTTTTTACAGATGCATCATTAACGAATACTGGTAATTTCGATATTGACCCATCATTTTGGATCGTTCCTAAATTCGGAATTCGAAGAGTTTTTGCCAAGCACTTTAATTATGAAGTTTCAGGAGGTATGGGCTATCAATACAGCTTTTTTAGTGATAAAAAATACGTGAATGGTCAACATAGTGATGTAGCACTTGATTTTCAAATAAGAATTGGTTATGACTTTTAATCCAATAATTTCTTACTCACACGACTACTCGCAATCAAGGAAGCGACAAATCCAAGTGTAATAATGGTTGCCAAAACAATCAATACATTTTCTAAAGACAAAACTACTGGATATGCCAATGTTCGAGTAATCATTATCAATTCAAAATGTTGTTGAAGTAATACGATTGCAATTCCTAAAGTCAAACCAATTATTCCGCCAAAAACACTCAATAAAGTTCCTTGGAGTAGAAATATTTTGCGTAAATATTTAATCTCTGTCCCTAGATTTAATAGGGTTTTTAGGTTTCCTTTTTTGTCTAAAATCATCATAATCAGTGCGCCAATCAAGTTGAAAAGTGCAATAATAATAACTAATGTAAATATGAGATACACAGCAAGATTTTCGGTGTTCAGCATTTTATACAAGGACTCGTTGAGTTGAGCTCTGTTTTTTACAGTTATTTTATTGTTGAAAATGATTTGAAGTTTATTAATAATGGCATTTTCATCCGCGTCTTTATTCATCTTCACTTCAATTCCTGAAATTTGGTTGGGTTTATATTCCAATAATTCTTGGGCCAGACCTAAATCGGCAAAAACATATTTGGAATCTAGGTCTTCACTAATGGCATATATTCCCACGGGAATGACAACCACTTTATTGAAGGCTTCTTGAGGATTTTCGATGTTGCCTTTTCCGGGTTTTGGTGCCATAATTTCCAACTGATTATTGAAATCGAGCAGTCCCATCGAAAATGTATTGGCAATTCCGTAGCCTACAACCACTTCATAGGTGTCCGGTTTAAGCCAGTCTCCGTTGTAAAGTGTTTTTTTTATGGCATTGACTTTGTTGTAATTTGTATCAACACCTTTCAAATAAGTAACTTCTTGCTTCCCGTTGAAGGTAAATAAAACGCGTTCCTCGATAATTTTGCAATAAGAAGCAACACCTTCAATTTCCTTAACTCGACTTTCTTGTAATGGCGAAATAAAAAACGATTTTCCTAGTGTACTACTGATTTTTAAATCGGGATCAATGTCATTAGAAAAGGAAAGACTAAAAACTTTCAATCCGCTAAAAACGGATAAAACCACGAACAAGGCCATTGCACCAACAATGATTCCTACACTGGCGATGCGGTTGATGATATTGATAGCAGTGTTTTTGCTGTTGCTAAAAATATATCGTTTGGCTATATAAAGGGGAAAATTCAATTTTTATTGAAATCTACGTTTGTCTAAAAGATCGCGGTTTTCGATGGGATTTTCTTTGTTTGACAAGGCATTGTCAATTTTTTCGATGTAGTCTAAGGAATCGTCTATGAAGAAAACTAGATTGGGAACTTTTCGCAATTGCAAGCGTACTCTTTGTGACAAATCGTGTTTGATTAACTTAGAATTTGTTTTTATAGCCACTAAAGTCTCTTGGGCTTTATCTTGAGGAAATATGCTTAAATGTACTGTAGCTACTGATAAATCTGTAGTTACGCTAACTTTGGATACCGAAATTATTAAATTAGTAACTCCGTTTTTTCTAACTTCACCCTGAAGAATATCAACCAAATCTTTTTGGATCACGCCACCTATTTTTTTCTGTCTATTTGTTTCCATTGTGCAAAAATACTAATTTTTTGAGTGACAAAGTTATAAAGTGACAAAGTCATAAAATTTTTAACTTAATTTAATCATAGATTTTTTTAAAACCCATTTAATTTCTTTACTTTTAAGGGAATAAATACAATTTGAATATGAAAAAAATTGAACATATAGGAATAGCCGTTTCGAATATAGAAGAATCTAAAATAATTTACGAAAAACTCTTTGGCGCACCATCTTATAAACAGGAAGAAGTTGTCAGCGAAGGTGTTAAAACTGCTTTTTTTAGTATTGGACCAAATAAAATAGAACTTCTAGAAGCTACAAATCCCGAAAGTCCTATCGCCAAATTTATCGCCAAAAAAGGAGAAGGAATTCATCATGTTGCTTTTGATGTTGAGGATATACTATTGGAAATAGCTAGATTAAAAGAGGAAGGATTTGTCATTTTGAATGAAGTCCCAAAAAAGGGAGCGGATAATAAATTAGTTGCTTTTTTGCACCCAAAAAGCACAAATGGTGTTTTGATAGAATTGTGTCAGGAGATAAGGTAAATTTTTTACAGAAAAACATCGTCCGAGGTTTCTAATAATCAGTTGGTTCCCTTTTAAATTTTAAATAAATAATGTGGGTTGAAAAATCTACTTAAAAAAAGTTGTAATAAATATAAAATAGTAGTATTTTTGCATCCGCATAAATGGTCCTATAGCTCATTCGGTTAGAGCAACTGACTCATAATCAGTAGGTGCTTGGTTCGATTCCAAGTGGGACCACTTATAAAGTTTATAAAGCCTTGTAAATGAATGTTTTACAAGGCTTTTTTATTGGGATGAAGTATTTTTATTTTACAAATGCCAATCCATCTGGAATCTTATCAGTTCCGATGGTACAAACAACTGTAAAAGTTTTCATATCAATTAATTGTTTTACAAAGGAATGGTTTATTCAGTTGATACTCGCCCAATTACTCTATGTTCTTGCATACTAGTATAAATTTTCATATTATTGCGCTCGAATTATTATTTGACTAAGGACATGTTTGTAAATTAATTTATTAAAATGTAATTAGAACTACAACAAATCCTCCAAATTGTCGATTAAGTAATATTTTTTTATTTATATGTTAAATTTTTGCTTTTCATCGTTAAAAAAAAGGTTTGTATCGACACATCTATTGTTTTGTTATTAAATAAAAATAACTTTGTAAACACTATTTTATAAAATGTCGAGTTGTATAATTGGTACGATATATGATTATTTTAAAAAGTGTTTTATTTTAATAAATATGAAAATTATTGCAAACAAGTTTTTCATTATAATGATATACCTATTAGGTATTTCTAATTCGTTTGCAGCACCAAATCCACCGCCACCAAACCCACATAAAAAACCTCCCCCACCTCCTGGATTACCCATAGACGAAAATCTATACTTGTTATTTATAATTACAATTCTTTTGGGAATTTATATCATTTATAATTACAACATAAAAATAAAAACTCCAACTTAAAATTGGAGTTTTTATTTTTGAAGTAAATCCCAGTTTCATTTATTAGAATATAATTTTGAAATATACTTGCCAATTAAGTCGAATTCAAGATTTACTTTCGTACCAATTTTAAAAGATTTAAAATTAGTGTTTTCAAAAGTATAAGGGATAATAGCAACACTAAACTGGTTTTTCCTGGAATCTACAACCGTCAAGCTCACTCCATTTACAGTAATAGAACCTTTTTCGATAGTAATATTGCCAATAGTTTCATCGTATTCAAAGGTGTAATACCAACTTCCGTTTGTTTCATTTGCAACCATACAAGTAGCTATTTGATCTACATGACCCTGTACAATATGTCCGTCCAATCGATCGCCTAATTTCATCGCTCTTTCTAGATTGATGATGTCTCCAACTTTCAGATGGGATAAATTTGTTTTTTTTATAGTTTCCCCAATAGCGGTTACTGTATAAAGGTTTTTGTCAATCGAAACCACCGTCATACAGATTCCGTTATGAGCAACACTTTGGTCAATTTTTAATTCATCTGTAATTAAGGATTCAATTGTAATATGAACGTTGTCCTTGTCTTTTTTTATTTCTTGGACCGTGCCAAGAGATTCAATTATTCCTGTAAACATTTCTTGTTTTATTTTACTAAATTTGCACTTCAAAAATAGCAATAAATAACGTGATGTCATGATAAAAAAAGCAGAAAATATAATCGTCGGAATTTCAATTGGAGATTTAAACGGTATTGGAAGCGAAGTTATTCTAAAAACATTTGAAGATTCTCGAATGTTAGAATTATGTACACCGGTAATTTTTGCCAATGTAAAAATCCTCTCGTTTATAAAAAAGACTTTCGAATCCACAGCAATGCTTCAGGGAATTGACAGATTGGATCAAATTGTTCTAGGAAAAATCAATGTTTTGAATGTTTGGCAAGAAGGAGTGGAGATAAAATTTGGTGTAAACGACGAAAAAGTTGGAAAATACGCCATTAAATCATTCGTTGCTGCTACAAAAGCACTAAAAGAGGGTCTTATAGATGTGTTGGTAACAGCTCCAATAAATAAGTACAACATTCAAGCAGAGGATTTTAAATTTCCCGGACATACCGATTATTTAGCTCAAGAGCTAGAAGGAAATGCTTTAATGTTGATGGTTCAAGACAATTTGAGAGTGGGGTTATTAACAGATCACATTCCGTTGAACGAAGTTGCTTCTCATCTTACAGAAGAATTGATTATCAAAAAAATAGAAACGATAAAGCAAACAATCATTCAAGATTTTAGTATCAACAAGCCAAAAATAGCCGTGTTAGGATTGAATCCGCATTGTGGAGACGGCGGAGTTATTGGTAAAGAAGACGATACGGTATTAAAACCAGCATTAAAAAAAATATTTGAAAAAGGGACATTAGTTTTTGGCCCTTTTGCTGCAGATGGTTTTTTTGGAAGCAATCAATATGATAAATACGATGCAATTATTGCGGCATATCACGATCAAGGATTAATACCGTTCAAAACATTGTCGTTTGGGAATGGCGTAAATTATACTGCGGGCTTAAATAAAATTAGAACATCACCAGATCATGGAACCGCATATGACATCGCAGGAAAAGGAATTGCCGATAATAATTCCTTCAAAGAAGCTGTTTATTTAGCAATTGACGTCTATAATTCAAGAAATCAATATGCCGAAATCAGCCAAAAACCGCTAAAAACCAAAGAAAAACAGTTATAAATAAAAAAAGATAAATAAGATTATTAGATTTCCAATAATTTTATATCTTTGCACTCCCGAAGTTTAGGGCAAATTGTTGTTGAAATGAACAAGACGAAAGAATATTTAATTCCTTTTATAGGATTAAAGCTAGGGAAACATCATTTTGAATATCAAATAAGTAATGCGTTCTTTGAAATCTTTGATTTTCACGAATATAACAATTCAGATATCAAAGTAAATGTAGTTTTAGAGAAAAAAAGTACACTTCTAGAGTTGACTTTCAAGCATAAAGGAGCCGTAAACGTTCCTTGTGATATGACAAGCGAAGAATTTGATTTGCCAATAAAAGGTAAAATGAAATTGATTGTGCGTTTTGGAGATGCTTTTAATAATGACAACGAAGAGTTACTGATTTTGCCACATGGAGAATTTCAAATCGATATTTCGCAGTATATATATGAAATGATAGTGCTTTCAGTTCCTCTAAAACGAATTCATCCAGGAATAAAAGACGGAAGTTTACAGACCGAAGCGTTGACAAAGCTGAAAGAATTGACCATTAAAGAACTAAAAAAAGAGCATAAAAAAGAACAAAAAGAAGAAAATATTGACCCACGTTGGGACAAATTAAAGCAACTATTAACGGATAAATAATATAGTAAAATGGCACATCCTAAGAGAAAAATCTCCAAAACAAGAAGAGATAAGAGAAGAACACATTACAAAGCTACTGTAGCACAAATCGCTACTTGTCCAATTACTGGAGAAGCACATTTATATCACAGAGCCTACTGGCATGAAGGAAAAATGTATTACAGAGGGCAAGTTGTTATAGATAAATCTGTAGCTGTTGCTTAATATATTTTTGTAAATGATATTTGAACTCTCACTATGTGGGAGTTTTTTTGTTGTTTATAATTTCTGTTAAATAAGGACTCGTAAAACAATAAGGATTAAAAAAAAAATTGTATTTTTCGACTCCTTTAGAATTTTTTTTAAATTATAGCATTTGGCTAGAAAAAATTGAATAAAATGAATAAAATCACAGCCGCAATCACAGCTGTTGGAGCCTACGTTCCAGACTACGTGCTTACAAATAAAATTCTGGAAACATTAGTGGATACAAATGATGAGTGGATTACTTCACGAACTGGAATAAAAGAAAGACGAATCCTTAAAGACGACAGTAAAGGAACCTCTTTTTTGGCTATAAATGCAGCACTTGACTTAATAAAAAAGGCCAATATCGACCCGTTAGAAATAGATTTAATACTAATGGCAACCGCAACAGCAGATATGCCAGTAGCCTCTACTGGAGCTTATGTCGCAACCGAAATCGGAGCTACAAATGCTTTTTCTTATGACTTACAATCCGCTTGTTCTAGTTTTTTGTTTGGAATGTCAACAGCCGCAGCCTACATAGAATCTGGAAGATATAAAAAAGTATTGTTAATAGGAGCCGACAAAATGTCCTCCATTGTTGATTATACCGATAGAACAACCTGTATCATTTTTGGTGATGGAGCTGGTGCCGTTTTATTCGAACCAAATTACGAAGGATTAGGTTTACAAGACGAATACCTAAGAACTGATGGAGACGGAAGAGATTTTTTAAAAATGACAGCCGGAGGTTCACTTTTGCCAGCCTCAGAAAAAACAGTTGTTGACAATCTGCATAATATTATCCAAGACGGGAAATCAGTTTTTAAATACGCTGTTACATATATGGCCGATGCTTGTGAGATGATTATGAAGAGAAATAATTTGACACACGATGATATTTCTTGGTTAGTTCCTCATCAGGCAAATAAAAGAATCGTTGATGCAACCGCCAATAGAATGGATTTAGAAGATTCAAAAGTATTAATGAACATTGAAAGATACGGAAACACTACTTCGGCAACTCTTCCTTTAGTGCTTAGTGATTTTGAACATTTATTTAAAAAAGGAGATACTATTATATTTGCCGCTTTTGGAGGAGGATTTTCTTGGGGATCTATTTATCTAAAGTGGGCTTACGACAAAAACTAAAATTAAATTAAAAACAAGTAATTATGGATTTAAAAGAAATTCAAAATCTAATCAAATTTGTAGCAAATTCAGGTGTTGCCGAAGTTAAATTAGAGATGGATGATGTGAAAATCACCATTAGAACTACACTAGAAGGAAATGTATCCGAAGCCACTTATGTACAAATGCCAGTTCAGCCAGCTCTTCAGCCAACTGCCATTCCTCAACAAATTTCACCAGCTCCAGCAGCTGCTCCAGTAGCTGAAAACGCTAATTATATCACTATTAAATCTCCTATGATTGGTACTTTCTATAGAAAACCATCGCCAGACAAACCTTTGTTTGTTGAAGTAGGTAGTACAGTTGCAAAAGGGAATGTGCTTTGTGTTATCGAAGCTATGAAATTATTCAACGAAATCGAATCAGAAGTATCTGGAAAAATCGTTAAGATTTTAGTAGACGATATGTCACCAGTTGAATACGACCAACCTTTGTTTTTAGTAGATCCATCATAAAAAAAGTTAGAAGTTAGAAGTTAGAAGTCAGAAGTATTATACTTAACTTCATAATTTAATGTCTAATGGACCTTTGTCTAATTATCTAATTAAAAGAATATGTTTAAAAAAATATTAATTGCTAACAGAGGAGAAATTGCACTTCGTATCATTAGAACTTGCAAGGAAATGGGCATCAAAACCGTTGCCGTTTACTCTACCGCAGATGCAGATAGCTTGCATGTAAAGTTTGCTGATGAAGCCGTATGTATCGGCCCTCCTCCAAGTAGCTTGTCCTATCTTAAAATGTCAAATATTATTGCTGCTGCAGAAATTACAAATGCAGATGCAATACATCCAGGATATGGATTTCTTTCTGAAAATTCAAAATTTTCTAAAATATGTCAAGAACATCATGTAAAATTCATTGGAGCCTCGCCTGAAATGATTGACAGAATGGGAGACAAAGCTTCTGCTAAAGCTACTATGAAAGCAGCAGGTGTGCCTTGTGTACCAGGTTCTGAAGGTTTATTAGAATCTTTTGAACAAGCACAATCACTTTCAAAAGAAATGGGTTATCCAGTAATGTTGAAAGCAACTGCTGGTGGTGGCGGAAAGGGAATGCGTGCCGTTTGGAAAGAAGAAGAGTTACTAAAAGCCTGGGAAAGTGCACGTCAGGAATCAGCTGCGGCTTTTGGAAATGACGGAATGTATTTAGAAAAACTCATTGAAGAACCAAGACATATTGAAATTCAAATTGTAGGTGATTCTTATGGAAAAGCCTGTCACCTCTCAGAAAGAGATTGTTCTGTACAAAGACGTCATCAAAAATTGACCGAAGAGACTCCTTCCCCATTTATGACGGATGAATTGCGTAAAAAAATGGGAGCCGCTGCTGTAAAAGCTGCCGAATACATTAAATACGAAGGTGCAGGAACCGTAGAATTTTTGGTCGACAAACACCGTAATTTCTACTTTATGGAAATGAATACTCGTATCCAAGTAGAACACCCAATCACTGAACAAGTTATTGATTATGATTTAATTCGCGAACAAATTTTAGTTGCTGCAGGAGTCCCAATTTCGGGTAAAAACTACTTACCACAACTTCATGCTATAGAATGTCGTATCAATGCTGAAGACCCTTTTAATGATTTCAGACCATCACCAGGAAAAATAACCACGCTTCATATGCCTGGAGGGCACGGAGTTCGTTTAGACACGCACGTTTATTCTGGCTACACTATTCCGCCTAATTATGACTCAATGATTGCAAAATTGATTACAACGGCGCAAACCCGTGAAGAAGCAATTAGCAAAATGAGAAGAGCTCTGGACGAATTTGTTATCGAAG
>Ga0209480_10000968_pt1 | contig 21841 bp, 25 predicted proteins | sample JI61114C2DNA_FD_187501 | JGI IMG/M metagenome (GOLD analysis project Ga0209480, IMG submission 187501) | Wastewater effluent complex algal communities from Wisconsin, to seasonally profile nutrient transformation and Carbon sequestration -... | ecosystem: Engineered > WWTP > Effluent > Algae... | reverse complement strand
GTCGAGCGCCCGGCCGGTCGGGACCATCGGCCCCGCCGCCATCCGCGCGCCGCGCACCGCGGCATCGCTCATCGAGCGGACCTGCAGGCTGGGGCCGACCAGCGTCATCGGGGTCTGCGCCATCACTTCGGAGCGGAACCCCGTGGTCTGCGAATTGGCCATGTTGCTGGCGATCATCCGCTGCCGCGCCATCGACGCGTTCATGCCGCTGACGGCAGTCCAGATCATGCGGTCCATGGCCTAGCCCTTAGGTCCGCAGGTTGATGACGGTTTGCGACAGCTGGGTGGCGGTATCGATGGCCTTGGCGTTGGCCTGGAAATAGCGCTGGGCGGTGATCAGCCCGACCATTTCTTCGGCAATATCGACGTTGGACTGCTCAAGGCTGCCCGACATGATGTTGCCGAACCGCGCCGCACCCGGCTGGTTGTAGGTGGCCGCGCCCGAAATGCCGGTCGCGGTCCAGTCCTGATTGCCGACCTGCAGCAGCCCGTTGGGAGCGACAAAGCCGGCCATCGCGACTTTGCCGACTGACTGCGTGCTGCCATCGGCATAAGAGGCCATCACCGACCCATCGACCTTGACGGTAACCCCGACGAAATCGGATCCGGCGCCGTTGGTCAGTGGGATCACCGTATCAGTCGGGGTCAGCGAGGTGATGTTGCCTGCGGCGTCAACCGGCAGCGACTGCAGCCGATCGCCGCTGGCATCGGTGATGAATCCGCCGCCATCGAGCGTGAAGTTGCCGTTACGGGTGTAGAACGTCTTGCCGGTAATCGGGCTGACCTTGGTGAAGAAGCCTTCGCCATCGATCGCCAGATCCAGTGCCGCGCCGGTCTGCTGGACCGGGCCGAGCGAAAAGTTCTGGTCGATTGAGGCCACCGTTGCGCCGATCCCCTTGACCAGCTTGGGATTGGTCGAGGCCGAGCTCGAGACGATATCGGCAAAGTTGATCCGGCTCTTCTTGAAGCCGGTGGTTTCGGCATTGGCCAGGTTGTTCGCGATAACCGACAGTTCGGTTTGCGCGTTCTTGAGGCCGTTGAGTGAAGTGTAGAACGACATCGGGTTCTCCTAGGCTTTGGTCTGGGGAATCTGGGCGGACAGCACAGCATTGAGCTGCGCCGAAATCGTCTTCAGCGTGTTGTGCATGTTCTCGATCCCGGACAGTGAGGAGAACTGCGCCATCTGCGCGATCATCTCCTTGTTATCGACCGGATCGGTCGGGTCCTGCATCTTCATCTGGGTGGTCATCAGCCGAATGAAGTCAGCCTGACCCAGGTTCTGGGTGGCGGGCTTTGCGGCGGCGGTTGAACCGGCCGAAGTGATTGAACTGACCATCATTTCATCCTTAGGGTTTCAAGCATCAGCTGCTTGGCGGTGGACAGGGCTTCGACCAGGTTCTGGTACTGGCGCGAGGCATCGAGCATCTCGACCATCTCGGCATTCTCATCGACCGGGGCGGTCCAGATATTGCCTTCGCTGTCGGCGAGCGGGTGGTCGGGGGCGTATTGCTTGACCGGCGCCGCCGTGCTGCGCAGCGTGCCGCTGACATTGACGGTCGATAGCCCGCTGGCCTTGTCGTATTGCTCGGCAAAGACCGGTCGGATCGGGCGGTAGGCCTCGGCCTCGGTCCCGGTCACAGAACCCGCATTTGCAAGGTTTGAGGCAGCCGCGTTCATCCGCACCAACTGGGCCGACATCGCGCGCTGGGCCACGCCGAACAGGCTCATCCCGCTCACGCTCAATCGCCCTTCAATGCGCGGGTCAGGGTATCGACCCGGCCGCGAATAAAGCTGAGCGTCGCCTGATAGCCGGTGGCAGTCTCGGCAAAGGCGACCTGTTCGGTCGCCATTTCAACCGTATTGCCATCGAGCGAGGGCATCACCGGAACCCGGTAACGGGTGGCGGCGCTGGCGGCGGCGTCAGGGGCCATGCCTGACTGACTGGCCTTCAGTGCCGCGCCAAAATCGATATCGCGGGCCTTGTAGCCGGGGGTGCCGGCATTGGCGATGTTGCTGGTGATCAGCCCCAGCCGCTGCGAGCGAAGCTGCAGAGCGTCTCCATGAATTCCGAACAGGCTGCCCATTGGCATCTCCAATCGCGGTTGTGCGTGGAGGTATCCGCAAACACCGTGCCAACTGCGAAAGCGGCGCAATTACGGGCTTTCCTAACTGTGCAGACGGCAAGCCATTGCCGGATTGCGGCAAAGTTCGGCCTGCCGCTGAAATGCGGCGCGCATTGCCGTCCTTCGCTAGGAAGGAGTTCCTGCGCGATGAACCTGATGAACCTTGTCGATGGCCCATCCGCCGTGATTGTGCTGGGCGGAACACTGCTCGCCACAATGCTGCGGTCGGGGATCGGTGATTGCCGATTTGCAGTGATCAAGCTGGCTCAGCTTGGCAGCAGCCGGTTTGATGCCAGTGCAGCGCGATCTGAACTGGCGCAGCAGGTGCAGGAAATTCACAAAGACGGCCTGCTGCGCGCCGTGCCGCATCATTTTGGCGATAGCGAATTTGACGAAGCAACGGATGCGCTGATCGGCAATCGCAGTGTTGCCGCGCTGTTGGCCGCGCATGAGAGACATAAGGCGCGGCGGCTGGGTGAGAGCACCCGGGCAGTGCGCACGCTGGCGCAAGCGGCAGAGCTGGCACCAGTGTTCGGCCTTGCCGGAACGCTCATATCGCTCAGTCAATTGCCAGCAGGCGGGGTGGCGCAAGGCGCGATTACCGGGGCGATTTCGATGGCCGTAATCACCACGCTTTACGGCCTGCTCGCCGCCAACCTGGTGCTGGCGCCGCTCGCCCGGATGATCGAACGGGCGGCGCTGGCCGAGGAACGCGCACGGCAGGAGCTGATTGACTGGCTGGCAGGTCAAGTTGCCGATGTCTGCGCACCTCAGGCTCGCCCCCTTCGGTCTGCGGTTACTTTTCCGGGGGCAGCGTGTTCCCGCTCGCTGGCAGCGGCTGGCAAACCGTGCTGGCCGATCTGTCGTTGATCCTGTTCATCGTCATGGCCTCGGCGGTCAGCCAGGCACCAGCCAGCCCGCCGCCGGTGCAGCAGCCTGCCATTTTGCCCGCGCTAGGTGATCCGGTTGCATTGTGGCGGGAAGGGCCTGGCTCTCCGCCGCTTAAGGACTGGCTGGTCAGCGCAGCACCCGATCCGCGGCTGCGGCTGACGATCGTGGCGCCCCCGGCGCAGGCTCATGCTGCATTGCTGCTGGCTGAGCAAGCCGGACGTCCAGCCCGTATTCTGATCGATCCTGCAGCGACAGCTCTGGTCGCCGCGCTGACCTATGACCAGCCGCCAGTGCTGGCACAGGGCTTGCAGGAAGCAGCGCTGAAGGAGACCAATCCATGATCCGCAAACTTGCCATGTTATCCGCACTCGCCGCTGCGCCCGCCGTGGCGCAGTCCGCGCTAGCTGATCTTGCCGCCATCGACCGTGCGGTTGAACAGTTCACCGGGGTGCCGCAAGGCGCGCCCGGAGGCGCGGCGATGCCAGTTGATCGGCGGCTCAGGCTCGCCCCGTGCCGCACAGGACTGGCATTGGGCTGGTATGGCGCGCGGCGTGATACCGTTGAAGTGGCCTGCCCGGTTCCCGGCGGGTGGAGGCTATATGTGCCGCTCGCCGGGTCCGCTTCCAGCGCTGCTGCAGCCCCTGTGATTGCGCGCGGCGATGCCATTACAGTCGCGGTCCGGGGCGAAGGATTTGCAGTGTCCCAGCCGGGCGAGGCGCTGGAATCGGGCCCTGAAGGCGCCTGGATCAAGGTTCGCACCCTTGGGCCCAATGCGCCGGTGCTGCGGGCTCGGGTACTGCGTTCGGGGCTGGTCGGCATCGATCTGCCATGATCCGGCAGGGGGTTGCCGCTGGCCCTTAAACTCCCTGGCCCGGTGCCGTCCTTGGTTTTGAGAAGCAATCAAGGAGCGGCGCCATGCCCCCCATCGAAATCGGGCCCAAAAGCCTTCATGCGGCCCGCGCCGTTACTGCGGTGGAGCCAAAACATGTCCATCCAGCGCCGGTCGGCAGCGACCGCGCCGCCGAAGTCGCCAATCCCCATTCAGCCGTCGTGCGCAGCCGTGAACTCGACCCCGGCCAGCCGCCAGTCGATGCCGAACGGGTCAAGCAGATCCGCCAGGCGATCGAGGAAGGGCGCTATCCGATCGTCCCGGCCAAAGTGGCGGATGCGATGATTGCAGCGGGTCTGCTGCTGAGGAGCGGGAAATGAGCGGAGCAACTGCCATGCGTGAGAATCTGCGGCAGATGATTGCCGTCCTGCAGGCCGAGCGGCAGGCGCTTGCCGGACTTGATCTTGATGCGATCATGGGCTGCGCGAATGAAAAAGTCGCGCTGTGCGGAACACTTGATAATTGCGGCCCATTCGCGGCCAGCTTTGCTGCTGACGAGGAATGCCGCGGCTTGCTCGATGCAGCGCGACGGATGAATGAGGTAAACCGCCAGGTTCGTAATCTGATCGCGGCCAATGTTTCGGCGCGTCTGGATGCGCTGACCGGCAGTCCTGCGCTCTACCGTGCAGGCAATCCTGCGCTATCCGCCTACACTTATACCGGGTCGCGCGGCTAACTGGCACGACCCTTGCTGAACAGGCTTTCGATGTCCTTTGCATCGGGAGCCAGGTTTGAGCGACGCAGCACCCATTACCGTACCCGCACAGCCTGCGGCACGACCCGACGTTCGATCCGCAATCGCGCGGGCATCGGCGGCGACCGGCGTCGATTTCGGCTATCTGCTGGGGCAGGCTCGCTTGGAATCGAGCCTGAACCCCAATGCACGGGCCGGCACATCCAGCGCTGCCGGGCTGTATCAGTTCACCAACGGGACCTGGCTGACTACGCTTGACCGGCACGGTGCCCGCTACGGCTATGGCTGGGCTGAAGCCGCGATTGAGCGCGGCAAGGTAGCCGACCCGGCTTTACGCCAGCATGTCATGGCGCTGCGTTATGATCCCGATGCATCGGCGCTGATGGCGGCCGAGCTGGCCAGCGACAACCGCGACGTCCTTGTCGGCGTGCTGGGGCGCGAACCTGACGCGGCCGAGCTTTATCTGGCGCACTTCCTCGGCGCTGCCGGGGCCAGCAAGTTCCTGAGTGCCTTGCAATCCGATCCCGGCCAAAGCGCGGCCGCGCTGTTTCCGCAGGCCGCAGCAGCCAATCGCGGCATATTCTATGGCCCAAGCGGCGCACCGCGTTCGTTGGGAGACGTGATGGGCCTGCTGCGCGGCAAGATGGCGCGGGCGATGGGGGAGGAAGGCGCAACCGACCTTCTCCCCTCCCCATCGGGGAGCGGCTGGGGAAACAACGCCAGCGTCGAACCCCCATCCCAACCCTTCCCCACCGGGGGAGGGCTTACTGCCATAGCCCGTCCCTCAATGGCTGATACCCTTGCAGCCACCTTCGGCGGTAACGCACAATCCGCTCCGGCCCACGTCCGCACTGCCTATGGCAAGCTGAAGGCGTTTGGGCTGTGAACGGTTTACTATCCCGCTTCTCAATCAGCGCTTTTGCGCTTCCGGCGGGCATTCTGACCCTGATCGGGTTGATGGTTGTGCCGACCCCGGCGCTGCTGCTCGACGTGTTCTTCGTGCTCAACATCGCGCTGTCTGTGGCGATCCTGATGGCGGCGATGAATGCGGAAAAGCCGCTCGATTTCAGCTCGTTCCCGTCGGTCCTGCTGTTTGCCACGCTGCTGCGGCTGTCGCTCAATGTCGCTTCGACCCGGGTCGTGCTGGTCAACGGCCACGAAGGTGGCGCGGCGGCGGGGCATGTGATCGAGGCCTTTGGTGCGTTCCTGGTCGGCGGCAATTTCGCGGTCGGGCTGTTTGTGTTCATGATCCTGATGATCATCAACATGGTGGTCGTGACCAAGGGCGCAGGCCGGGTGTCCGAGGTTTCAGCGCGCTTCACGCTCGATGCCTTGCCCGGCAAGCAGATGGCGATCGACGCCGATCTGGCCGCTGGACTTCTGACAGCGGACGAGGCCAAGGCCCGCCGCCGCGAAGTCGCGACCGAGGCTGACTTCTATGGCTCGATGGACGGAGCCAGCAAGTTCGTGAAGGGCGATGCTATCGCCGCGCTGTTGATCCTGGGGGTCAATATTATTGCGGGTTTCGTGCTTGGAATGGTCAGCCATGGGCTGTCGGCCAGCGAAGCAGCGGAGAAATACATTACCTTGGCGGTTGGCGATGCACTGGTCGCGCAGGTGCCTTCCTTGCTGCTGTCCATAGCGGCGGCGATCATTGTGACGCGGGTCTCAGACAATCGGGATCTCGCGGGGCAGATCGGCGGACAGCTCTCAAGCCCTTCCACCTGGCTGCCGGTCGCGGTGATCCTGACCGCAATCGGCCTGATCCCTGCAATGCCGCAAACGATTTTCCTGCCCGCTGCGGCACTGGCTGGATGGTTGTGGCACAGCCTGAGCAAGCGCGCAGGCAGGCCTTTGCCGGTGGCCAACGCTGCCCCAGCTGCCGATCCAGGTCAAATCCTGCTGGCCGATGTTTCAGACCACACCCTGGTGACGATCGAACTGGGATACGGGCTGGTCCATCTGGTCGATGATCGGCGCGGATCGCCGCTGGTCGCCCGGATCACCGGGGTGCGCAAGCAGCTTAGCCAGGCCTTCGGCTTTATCGTGCCGCAATTCAGGGTCCGCGACAGTCTTGATCTGGCGCCCAACGACTATCGGATTTTGCTGGGCGGTGTGCCGATCGGCGGGGGAGTGCTGCGCGCTGACAAGGTGCTGGCGATCGATTCCGGCGAAGTGCGCAAAGGCAGTAACCTGCCTGGTGAGCAGACGCTTGACCCCAGCTTTGGCTGTCCGGCGCTGTGGATTGAACCGGCGCAGCGTGATCTGGCGATTGCCGAAGGTTATTTGACTGTCGATGCCTCGACTGTCGTTGCAACCCAGCTCAACCAATTGTTGGGTGACCGGCCGCAGGCGTTGTTTGGGCCGGACGAGATGAAGGCCATCCTTGATGGCGTGAAGGATCATTCGGCCGGGTTGATTGAGGCCTTGCATCCGCAACCGCTCAATCTGGCGGCTCTGACCCGGATTTTTCGGGCCTTGCTCGAAGACGGTCTGCCGATTGGCCACCCGCTGCCGATCCTGTCGGCGCTGGCCGCTGCGGTCCAGCAGAGCCACGAGCATGACCGGCTGATCGAACTGGTTCGGGCAGAACTGGGCGGGATGATTGTCGGGCGAATCTGCGGGCCGGCGGAGCGCCTGCCGGTGCTCACACTTGATGCGCAGTTAGAGGCGGCGATTGTCCAGGGATTGAGCGATCCTGCTACCGGTCAGCCGGTGATCGAGCCTGATCTTGCCCGAGACATTGGGGAGCACATCGCCGCGTTGGTTGCCGAACGCGGGTCTGCCGCGCCGCGCCTGGCACTGGTGGTTCAGCCGCGCGCGCGCCGGACGTTGGCGGCTCTGCTGCGGATGCGCGCGCCATCAGTCTTGGTCATCTCTATCGCCGAACTGCCCTCGGCCCAGCCCATTGAAGTTGTTGCCGTGATCGGTGCGCCCGCATCGCCTCCACCGCAAGCGGCACTGCCGCCGGCCAATATTCACCACGAAACTGAAAGCGCCTTTGCATGATCCATGATCAGAAGAGCCTGACTCCAGGCAACCTCGCCAAAGGAGGAGGCCTCGCTGCGGCCTATCACGGCGATAATGCCGACCGGATCCGCCGGTTTGTGCCGATGGTCCGTCGACTTGCCTGGCATATGCATGGCGGCGGGCGGCAGGGCATCGAACTGGACGATCTGATGCAAGCCGGGATGGTCGCCCTGACCGAGTGCGCTCAGCGGCATGCTGGCCCTGGCGAGGATGGCTTTGCCGCCTATGCCAAGCTGCGGGTACGCGGAGCGATGGTCGATCTGGTCCGGCGTCAACTGCCGCTTTCGCGGGGTGGGGCCGAACGCAGGCGCGCTCTGCGTGAGGTTGAGGCGCGCTTGCGCGGCGAACTGGGCCGTGATCCAGGTCCAACAGAGCTGGCCGTTGCGCTGGGCCTCTCCGAAGCCGAACTGGCGGCGCTGCAAAACGCGGCAGAGCCAGTCAGGATCGAATCGCTTGATGAAGCTTACAGCGACAGCGATTCGATATTTGCCGATGATCAGCCTTCAAGCTTCGATATGCTGGCCGACGTGCAATTGCGCGAAAGCGTCGCAGAAGCAGTAGCTGGCCTACCCGAGCGGCTACAATTGGTGGTTCAACTCTATTTCGTCGAAGAGCTCAATTTATCCGAAATTGCTGAAACATTGTCGGTTTCGGTGCCGCGGGTGCATCAATTGAAGGCTCAGGCGATCGAGAAGCTGCAAACCGCTCTGTCCGGACTGGCAGAGATCATCTGACTTGCACTTTGCCCGACGGAGGGGCAATGCAACTGTCATGTCCGCCTGCGATACCTGTGTAGTCCGAAACCGCGCAATCTGTTCGTCACTTGATGGTGAAGAACTGAAGACGCTGAACACGATCGGTCGCCGCCGGACGCTGGAGCCGGGTGAGTCGCTGATGTGGGAAGGGGAGGACTCGGTTCTCGTCGCGAATGTCATCGAAGGCGTGCTCAAGCTTTCCACCGGAACCGAGGACGGGCGTGAGCAGATCGTCGGGGTGGTCTATCCGTCCGACTTCATCGGTCGCCCGTTTGGAGCCACCTCTGGCCACGGCGTTACCGCGCTGACCGAAGCCCGGGTTTGCGTGTTTTCACGCCGTGATTTCGATGCTTTTGCGCGCGAGCACCCCGCGCTGGAACACAAGCTGCTGCAACGGACCCTGGCAGAACTCGACCGGACCCGGCGCTGGATGCTGCTGTTGGGGCGCAAGTCGGCCAGTGAGAAATTGGCGACCTTCCTGCTGGAAATGTCCGAACGGTTGATCGATCCAGGCTGCGGTGATGCGCCCGAATTGCCACTGAAGCGATTTGCGCTGCCATTTTCGCGTCAGCAAGTGGCCGATGTGTTGGGCCTGACTATCGAAACTGTCAGCCGCCAGTTTACCCGAATGAAGGCCGAAGGCCTGATCGATCTGCCATCGCGCCGCGAAGTGATCATTCTTGATCATGCGGCGCTGTCAGCCGAAGCGGGCTGAGCAAAACCGAAGAGGGGAGAACCCGCTTCCGCCTGCGAGAGCTGAAAAGCGAATTCTCCCCCCAATCCTCCCTGAACAGAGAGGAAGAGCGGTAGGCGGTCGCCCTGACGGACGACCGCCCGATCCTCAGAAGCGGAAGTACACGCCGCCCGAAACAACCCACGGGTCAAGCTTGTGCTTGGTTTCCAGTACGTTGGTCGTCCCGGCATAAAACTTCGCGGTGGTGCCGATCCAGTACTTCTTGGCATCAAACGAGAGGCCCATTCCGTTACCGATACCGATGTCGACACCGGCCTGAACTGCGACACCCAGGTTGCTCGACAGATCAACGTCAGTCGCGCCCAGTGCCGTTGCAGTGGTATCAGGCTTGGCATCCAGCATCAGGAACCAGGCTGGACCTGCACCAACGTATGGCTTGATCGCGCCGAGCGGCAGGTGATACTTGAGCGTCACCGTGGCCGGAATGAGCAGCACGTCCTTAACCAACGGCGCACCTGCAACTGAACCGGTGCCCGTGACTTTGTGCTTGGTTACGCAGCAGATCGTTTCGATCGAGAAGTTCGGCGTGGCGTAGTATTCGATCGCGATGGTCGGAACGACATTGTCATTGATGGCCGTGCCGGGATTGGAACCCAGAGCGGTTGCAACCGAAGGCGCTGCGCTGACAATGGTGTCGATCTTGCCATCCGGGAGAACGCCGGTAGCCAAAATCTTGACCTGAATCTTTCCTTCGTCGCTGCCGGCATAGGCTGGCGTTGCAAGCATGGTGGCGGCCGCAAGGGCTGCGGCGATTGTGAGCTTCTTCATAGTTCCCTCATTGCGCGCCACAGCGGCTGGCCGTTCCAGCCCAGGGTTCCTGCGGCGTCCATGTCCGTTTCGGCCTTGCTGCAATCGCAAACATTGATCCCGCGCAATTTTCCGCAGATTTCCGGGAATCATTGGTTTCCGAATGGCAAATTGATTGGTATCAATGCCGCAATGCAGTGCCGGGTTGAAATGAGCCAAGGACTGTAATATTAGCTAGTTCTTATTTAACCCGCTCATAAGGGGAAGGGGCCAATGGAATCTCTAGTAGCCCGCGCTGGCTGGTGGCTGGCAGCGCTTCTGGTCGCCATGGTGATGTTCGTGAATGCCGCTGATACCGGTTTTGCGATTCACATGGCGATTTTTGCTTTGGCGGCAATTGTCGGACTGGTCATCAGTCTGCGCAATTCCGACTATAAACTCGCGGCGGCCGGGCATAAGCCGGTCTTGGATCAAAGCCGTTATGATGACGATCTGGTCCGAACTGGCGTGATCCTGACCACCTTCTGGGGCTGTGTCGGGTTTCTGGTCGGTCTGGTGATCGCTCTGCAGCTGGCTTTTCCGGCGCTCAATCTGGGCTTTGAATATACCACCTTCGGGCGGCTGCGGCCGCTGCACACGTCGGCGGTGATTTTCGCGTTCGGGGGCACCGCGCTGATCTCAACCAGCTTTTATGTAGTCCAGCGCACCTGCCGCGCACGCTTGGCCTTGCCAAGCCTCGCCCGGTTCGTGTTCTGGGGCTATCAGCTGTTCATCGTGCTGGCGGCGACCGGTTATGTCCTGGGAATTACCCAGGCCAAGGAGTACGCCGAGCCGGAATGGTACGTCGATCTGTGGCTGACGCTGGTCTGGGTGGCTTACCTGGCCGTGTTCGTGATGACGATCGTAAAGCGCAGTGAACCGCACATCTATGTGGCCAACTGGTTCTACCTCAGCTTCATCCTGACTGTGGCGATGCTTCACCTGATCAACAACGTGAACATCCCGGTCAGCATTTTTGGCTCGCAAAGCTATCCGTTGTGGGCTGGTGTGCAGGGCGCTCTGGTCCAGTGGTGGTACGGCCACAACGCGGTCGGGTTCTTCCTCACCGCCGGGTTCCTGGCGATGATGTACTACTTCGTTCCGAAGCAGGCGGGCCGGCCGGTCTATTCCTACCGGCTGTCGATCGTCCACTTCTGGGGGCTGATCTTCCTCTACATCTGGGCGGGGCCCCACCACCTTCACTATACGGCGCTGCCCGATTGGGCCCAGACGCTGGGGATGGTGTTCTCGATCGTGCTGTGGATGCCCAGCTGGGGCGGGATGATCAACGGTCTGATGACGCTGAACGGTGCCTGGGACAAAGTCCGCACGGATCCCATCATCCGAATGATGGTCTTCTCCCTCGCGTTCTACGGGATGAGCACCTTCGAAGGTCCGATGATGTCGATCAAGTCGGTCAACAGCCTGTCGCACTATACCGACTGGACGATCGGCCACGTGCACTCAGGTGCGCTGGGCTGGAACGGGATGATCACTTTCTCGGCGCTCTACTATCTCGCGCCGCGGCTGTGGAACCGGACCCGTCTCTATTCGCTGCGGATGGTCAACTGGCACTTCTGGCTCGCCACTTCGGGGATCGTTTTCTACGCCTCGGCGATGTGGGTCACAGGGATCATGGAAGGCCTGATGTGGCGCGAATATGGGGCCGATGGCTACCTCGTGAACAGCTTCGCCGAAACGGTCGCAGCCAAGTTCCCGATGTATCTGCTGCGGGCCTTTGGCGGGGTGCTTTACCTCTCCGGCGCACTGATCATGGCGTTCAACATCTGGCAGACGATTGCTGGCAATCTCCGCAAGGAAGATCCGCTGCGCAGTGCCGAGCATGATGCCGCCCGGGACGTTCCGCTCACCGCGGTTCCGGCCGAATAAGGGGGTGACAGACAATGACTGAAGCAACCAAGAAACAGCCTTTTGACGGGCACAAGAAGCTTGAGCGGAACGTCGCCCTGATGGGTCTGGCCGCTTTCGCAGCGGTCACCGTGGGTGGGATCGTGGAAATCGCTCCACTGTTCTGGATCGACAATACGATCGAGAAGGTGGAGGGGATGCGACCCTACACTCCGCTGGAACAGGCCGGGCGTGACATCTATGTCCGTGAGGGCTGCTATGTCTGCCACAGCCAGATGATCCGGCCGTTCCGCGATGAAGTGGAACGGTACGGGCACTACAGCCTGGCGGCGGAATCGATGTACGACCATCCGTTCCAATGGGGCTCCAAGCGGACCGGGCCGGATCTGGCTCGCGTCGGCCTGAAGTACTCGGACGAATGGCACGTCCAGCACCTTTCCAACCCGCAACGGGTGGTGCCGGAATCGGTCATGCCGCAGTATGCCTTCCTGGCGCAGCGTGATCTCAAGGTGCCCAACATCGCGGCTAACCTGACCGCGCTGTACCGGGTTGGGGTTCCCTATACCGCGACCGACATCAAGAAGGCCGACGAAGACCTGAAAGTTCAGGCCGATCCAATGGCTGACAGTGCCGATCTGCAGAAACGCTATCCCAAATCGCAAGTGCGTGACTTTGACGGACAGCCCGATCGCCTGACCGAGATGGACGCACTGGTCGCCTATCTCCAGGTGCTGGGGACCATGGTCGATGTCAACGCACCGGCGGCGCAGGAAGTGCTCAAGCAGGAGCGCGGACGGTGAGCGGGCATTCAACCTACGAAGCCATGCGGCACTTCGCCGATAGCTGGGGACTGGCGCTGATGGTGCTGACGTTTCTGGCACTGTGTGCCTGGCCGTTCCGGCCAAGCGCCCGGAAAAGCAATGAAGCCGCCGCAAACATGATCTTCGCCGAAGACAGCCTTGGGGGTGACGAAAATGGCGAATAAGAAAATTGACGAGCCTACGGGCGTCGAAACAGTTGGCCACGAATGGGATGGCATCGAAGAACTGAACAACCCGCTGCCACGCTGGTGGGTCATATCCACTTACCTGACGATCATTTTCGCGATCGGGTACATGGTGGTCTATCCTGCGATCCCGCTGCTCAACAAGGGCACCGAGGGCGTGTGGGGCTGGTCGAGCCGAGCTCAGCTGGCGGCGGAAATGGAAGCCGGTGCGGCGGGCCGCAAGGCTGCTACCGACGCCATCGCGGCGGTTTCGCTCGAGGCGCTGGTCAAGGACGAAAAGCTGATGCCACTGGCGATTGCCGGCGGTGCTGCCGCGTTCAAGCAGAACTGCGTCCAGTGCCACGGTTCAGGCGCAGCCGGCAGCTTGGGCTATCCCAACCTGAAGGATGATGACTGGCTGTGGGGCGGCAACATTCAGGAGATCGAACTGACCCTGCAGCACGGCATTCGCGCTGCTGACGATCCGGCCACCCGGACCAGCCTGATGCCCAGCTTCGGCAAGGACGGCATCCTGAATGCAGGCCAGGTCAGTGACACTGCTGCTTACGTTCGGTCACTGTCGGGCAAGGCGCCCAATGACGCCACGGCCCAGCGCGGTCAGGCGGTATTCGCTGCCAACTGCGTCGTTTGTCACGGCGCCGACGGTAAGGGACTGCGGCAGTTTGGTGCACCGAACCTGACCGACGCGGTCTGGCTCTATGGCGGCAAACCCGATCAGGTCAGCGCATCGATCCACAAGGCCCACGCAGGCGTGATGCCGGCCTGGAGCAAGAAGCTGGATGCTGTTACCATCAAGATGCTGGCAGCCTATGTACACTCGCTGGGGGGCGGTGAGGACTTTACGGCTGCACCCGTCCCTCCTGTGAGCGGAAATGGAAATGCAAAGCCCTGACAAGAATGGCCAGAGTACCGGCCTCTATGAAAAGCGAAAGGCCGTCTTCCCGAAAGCGGTAGACGGCCCTTTCCGCCGCTTTAAATGGCTGGTGATGGCCGTGACCCTGGGGGTCTACTACATCACCCCATGGATTCGCTGGGATCGCGGCCCCTATGCCCCGAATCAGGCGGTGCTGATTGATCTGGCCCACCGCCGGTTCTTCATGTTCGGGATCGAAATCTGGCCGCAGGAATTCTATTTCGTGGCGGGCCTGTTGATCATGGCCGGGGTCGGGCTGTTCCTGATCACCAGCGCGGTTGGCCGGGCCTGGTGCGGGTATTCCTGCCCGCAGACCGTCTGGACTGATCTGTTCCAGCATGTTGACCGGCTGGTCGACGGTGATCGCAACGCCCAGATGCGTCTGGAAGCGGCGCCGTGGGGTCCACAAAAGATTTTCAAGCGCGCCCTGAAGTGGACGATCTATCTGGTCATCAGCTTCTGGACCGGCGGTGCATGGATCATGTACTTTGCCGATGCGCCAACCCTGACAGTTGATTTCTGGACCGGACAAGCTGCACCGGTTGCCTATGCGACGGTCGGCGTGCTGACCGCGACGACGCTGATCTTCGGCGGCTTCATGCGCGAACAGATCTGCATCTACATGTGCCCATGGCCGCGCATCCAGACCGCGATGCTCGATGAAAAGAGCCTGATCGTCACCTACAAGGACTGGCGCGGTGAGCCGCGTGGTTCGGTCAAGAAGGCTGAAAAGGCCCCGGACCAGTTCGGCGATTGCATCGACTGCAACCAATGCGTCGCAGTTTGCCCAACCGGGTATGATATCCGCAACGGGCCCGATATCGCCTGCATCACCTGCGCATTGTGCATTGATGCCTGTGACAAGGTCATGCAGCAAACCGGGCGTCCACGTGGGCTCATCGACTATGCCACGCTGGAAGACTGTGATGCCGAGCGTAAGGGCGGTGCTCCGCGGCCAATCAGCAAGGCGTTGTTCCACACCCGGACCCTGATCTACATGGGGGTCTGGGGCGCGATTGGTTTGGCCTTGATGTTTGCGCTGGGCACCCGCAGCCGGATCGACATGAAGGTCCAGAAGGATCGCAATCCACCCTATACTGTCCAGTCCAGCGGCGAAATCCGTAACGATTATACCGTCAAGCTGTTCAATATGCAGGCCCGCCCGCGCGTTATGCAAGTCAGCCTTGAAGGACTGCCTGGCGGCAAGTTCTGGACCAGTGAAATGCCCCGTGAAAAAGCCGCGCGGGAACTAAAACTGACCGTTCCGGCCGACCGGGTCGAGCCGCTGCGGGTCTATGTGGTAGCCCCCGACGGGACGACCCAACAGAAGTTCAGCTTCAATCTCAAGGCGCTGGATGGCGAGGGCGAGCACGACAAGAGCGACGTTCGGTTTGATTCGCCCAACGAAGCTGATGACGATCAAGAGGAGCGTTCGGAATGAAGGCCTTCACCACCGGACCGTTCACCGGCAAGCATTTTACTGCGATCATGGTGGCGTTCTTTGCCGTGGTGATCGGGGTCAATCTGATCATGGCCCGCGCGGCCACCGCCACCTTTGGCGGGGTTGTGGTGGAAAACACTTACGTCGCCAGTCAGGAATTCAACGGCTGGCTTGAACAATCGCGTCAGGAAAAGGCGCTGGGCTGGTCTGCTCAGGCGGATCGGCTGCCCGATGGACGGCTGGCGGTGACCATGACCGGGGCGCCTAGCGAAGGGCTGAGCATGACCGCCATTGCCCGTCACCCATTGGGCCGCGCGCCGGATCAGGCGTTGCGGTTTACCCGCCAGGCCAATGGCCGGTTCGAGTCAACCACACCGCTTCCGGCCGGGCGCTGGCGCGTGCGGTTTGAAGCGACTGCTGGAGAGAAGCGCTGGCGGACTGAACAGGACGTGCGGTGAACGCGCTTTCCGCCGAACCATCCGCTGGTCACAGCGAGACGACCGTTCTGGTCGTGCCAGGGATGCATTGCGGCGGCTGTATGGCCAAAGTCGAACGGGCGCTGACGGCGGTTCCGGGGGTTTTGACGGCGCGGGTCAACCTGACGGCCAAGCAGGTCCGCGCAGAGCATGGAGCTGAGGTTGAACCGGCGCAGTTGATTTCTGCGCTCGAAGCAGTCGGCTTCGCCAGCCAGCCACGGCTGAACGAGCTGAACCGCGCGCCATCGGCGGTCAAACCGTTGCTTGCCCCGCTGGCAGTGGCGGCCTTTGCCTGCATGAATGTCATGCTGCTGTCGGTTTCGGTCTGGTCGGGTGCCGATGGATCGACGCGCAGCCTGTTCCACTGGATTTCGGCGTTGATCGGTATCCCGGCGATTGCCTATTCGGGCACACCGTTTTTCCGCTCAGCCTATGCGGTGCTGAAGCACGCGCGGACCAATATGGATGTGCCGATTTCGATCGGGATCGTGCTGGCAACTTCGCTCAGCTTCTATGAAACGCTGACGGACGGGCATGACGCCTATTTTGACGGCGTGCTGATGCTGATCCTGTTCCTGCTGGGCGGACGCACACTCGATGCAATGATGCGCGACAAGGCTCGCGCCGGGGTTGATGCCCTGCTCAACCAGGCCGCACCGGGAGCCAGCGTAATTGCTGCCGATGGCACCCCGCAATGGGTTGCCGCCGCCGATCTCGTGCCGGGCATGGTCATGCGGATCGCAGCGGGTGAACGGCTCGCAGCGGATGGTGAAATCATCGGCGGGACCAGCGCGTTTGATCAATCGCTGCTGACCGGCGAAAGCGCACCGGTTTCCGCCGGAATCGGCGCCTTGGTTCACGCCGGAACGCTCAATCTCGACGCTCCGGTCGATGTCCGGGTGACGGCGGCTGGGGCCGATACCTCGCTGGCCGAAATCGCCCGGCTGATGGACGCTGCCGAACAGCCGCGCTCGGTCTATGTTCGGATCGCGGACCGCGCCAGCCGGCTCTATGCGCCTGCGGTCCACACGCTTGCCGCGCTCAGCTTTATCGGCTGGATGCTGGCAGGAGCTGGGGTTTATCAATCGCTGGTGATCGCGATTGCGGTGCTGATCATCACTTGCCCCTGCGCGCTTGGGCTGGCCGTACCGGTGGCGCAGGTCGTCGCCAGCGGAGCACTGATGCGCGAAGGGATCATGGTCAAGGACGGCAGCGCGATTGAGCGGCTGGCGACGATTGACCGCGTGCTGCTCGACAAGACCGGTTCGCTGACCCTGGGCAAGCCTGAGCCAGAGCCGGCGGTGATTGCGGCACTGGATGGTGACGCCGCGGCGGTTGCACTGGGGCTCGCCTCTCACAGCCGTCATCCGCATTCGCGCAGTATCGAGGCTGCGTTGCTGGCCAAGGGCCACCGTGCAGTGTTGGTTGAGGGTGTGGCTGAAACCGCCGGGATCGGCCTGTCCGGCAGCTGGAACGGACTTAAGGTATCGCTCGGCCGCAGCGATCAGGCCGATGGTATGTCTACCACGCTGCGGATCGCAGGGCGCCCCGATCTGCGGATCCCACTGCATGATCAGCTGCGCCCCGATACGCCTGCTGCGCTGGACCGGCTGCGAGCGATGGGTTTGAATGTCTCGCTGCTGTCTGGCGACAACGCGCAGGCCGTCGCCGATGTGGCGCGCGATGTCGGGCTGACGGCACGGGCTGCAGCCAGTCCGGCCGACAAACGCGATGCAATCACCACATTGCAGCAGCAGGGCCACAAGGTGCTGATGGTCGGTGATGGACTCAACGACGGCCCCGCGCTCGCCGCCGCGGATGCTTCGATAGCACCGGGTAGCGCCAGCGATGTCGGGCGCCAAGCGGCCGATTTGGTGTTTCTGGGGAATTCGCTGCTCGCCCTGCCGCGCAGTGTGATCGCAGCGCGCCGGACGATGCGGGTGGTTCGGCAGAATTTCGCGCTGGCGGTTGGCTACAATGTGCTGGCCGTGCCCCTGGCGATAGCCGGTTACGTCAATCCGATGATCGCGGCAGCGGCGATGTCGGGCAGTTCGCTGGTGGTGGTGGCCAATTCGCTACGGTTGGTAAGGGCGGCGAAATGAATGGACTGATGATCCTGCTGCCGATCGCGCTGGGGCTAGGGCTGCTGGGGCTTGTTGCGTTCTTTTGGGCGCTGCGACGAGGACAATTTGAAGATCTGGATGGCGCAGCCAATCGTATCCTGATCGATGATGACGAAGGGCCGTTGTCATGAAAGGCGCGCAATTTGGCCTGATCGCGCTGATCCCGGCGATGTTCAATTTGACCGTTGCGAGTTCCGGCGGAAGCATCACCATGCAAATCTGTACCGGCGATGGTGTGGTCCATACCGTGCAGATGCCGCTTGGCGGATCGGGTGAGGGTGATGGCAATGCACCGGGGCTGTGCTGCGCCAAGGGCTGTCACAATGGCAATTCGCGCAAACGCACTCCTGCGAAAATTGAGCCTGCGCAATGATTGAGGGCCAGAAGGCTGGCACCTGAAGTCCAATGTGGACTTATTACCCCGAATTGCTTGAAACGCCGGTGCCGCGCTACACCAGCTTTCCCACTGCAGCCGAATTTGGTCCGGGGGTGGGGCCTGACGATCTGCTGCAAGCATTGGCGGCAAGTACCGATGCTGTTTCTCTCTACGCACACATTCCGTTCTGCGAGAAAATATGCTGGTACTGCGGCTGCAATACCGGGGCGGCGAACAAGACCCAACGGCTATCCAACTATCTCGATTCGCTGCATCGTGAAATCGCGCTGAGCGGGGTTCGGCTGGGCCAGACCGCCAATGTCAGGCGCGTTGCCTTTGGCGGCGGAAGTCCCAATGCCATTTCGCCGACTGATTTTGTCCGGCTGGTCGATGCTATGACCTTGCACATGCCGCTCGACAATCCCGAATGGTCGATAGAGCTTGATCCGCGCACATTGAGCCGTGAATGGGGTCAGGTCTTGGGTGTGGTCGGCGTCGGCTATGCCAGCTTGGGGGTGCAGACCTTTGACCCCGCGCTGCAAGCCGCAATTGGCCGGGTTCAGCCCGATGCCGACATCGTCCGCGCGGTCGATCTGCTGCGTGAGAATGGGGTGGGTTCGCTCAACTTTGATTTGATGTATGGCCTGCCAGGTCAAACCTTGATTGAACTTGAAGCGACGCTGGAACGGGCGGTGGAACTGGGGCCAGATCGGATTGCACTGTTTGGCTATGCCCATGTTCCGCACATGCTGCCCCGCCAACGCCGGATCGACGCTACGGCGCTGCCAGACCAGACAGAACGGTTTGCGATGGCAGAGTTTGGCTATCGGCTGCTGACCAGCGCGGGCTATGTCGCCATCGGGTTCGATCATTTCGCAAAGCCGGGTGATCCGATGGCCCGCGCGCTTGAGCAGGGCCGCCTGCACCGCAATTTTCAGGGCTTTACCGATGATCCTGCGAAGGTTCTGGTCGGGCTGGGGGCATCTGCGATCGGTTGCTTCCCCGATGTGCTGATCCAGAACGAAAAGAACGCTGGCCGATATCGAATGTTACTGTCGCAGGATCGTTTGCCGGCAACGCATGGGGTGCGGCGCAGCGTTGAAGACCGGCGCCGCGGCGCGGTGATTGAGGCGCTGCTGTGCTATGGTCGGGCCAGTCTGGATGCTGATCTGGCCGTCGAGGCATCGGCAAAGCTGGGGCCATTCGCAGCCCGCGGGCTAGCGTCACTTGATGGCAATGCCCTGACCATTGCGCCACAGGGCTTGCCCTATGCCCGGACCATTGCCGCGCTGTTTGATCCTTATCGCCAGGATTCGGTCCGCCGGTTCAGCTCAGCCGTCTGATCAAACCGCCAGTTCCCAAAAAAGGAGAGCGGCCGTCTGTTCGAGGGCCGCTCCAGGTGGGGAGAACTGTTGATTTGGTGGAAGCGGGCTGGACCGCGCTTTCCTTGCCCAGACCTTTCCCATTGCGCCGAGTTGATTGCCTTGACGGGGATCAAACTTCGGGAAATCTTCCACGAAGAAAGCGCCCGTTTGGCCCTTGCGCCGTTTAAGCGCTCGGTTAAACGGGTCAGCAAAGGGAGAATGCGCCATGGAACTTTCGCTCAGCGGCCGGACCGTACTGATCACCGGAGCCTCATCGGGCTTTGGTGCGCATTTTGCGCGACTGTTCGTGGCCGAGGGCGCACGGGTGGTGATCGGAGCGCGGCGGGTGGACAAGCTGGCTGCGCTGGCGGCTGAACTGGGCGATGCCGCGCTGGCCGTGGAGATGGACGTGACCGATGAGGCCTCAATCGTGGCCGCCTATGATGCGGCCGAAGCGAAATGCGGCACGGTTGATACGGTTGTCGCCAATGCCGGGATCGCCAAGGCGGGGCGCTCGACTGATCTGTCAGCAGCGGACATAGCGGCTGTGGTTGAAACCAACTTTACCGGGCTCTATCTGACCGCGCGCGAAGGGGCCAAGCGGATGATCGCTGCTGGCTTCAAGGATAGCGAGCGCGGGCGGATCGTGTTGCTGGGATCGATCACGGCGGAACTGACGGGCAATGGCGAGACAGCCTATGCTGCGATCAAGGCCGGGGTGGCGCATTTGGGGCGGCAGTTTGCCCGCGAATGGGTGCGGCAGGGGATCAACGTCAACACCATCCAGCCCGGCTATGTCGATACGGAAATCCAGGGTGACTGGTTCGAGACACCGGCGGGGCAAGCGCACGTGAATTCGTTTCACCGGCGGCGGCTGACCCCGATCACCGCGCTTGATGCGCCGGTAGTGTTCCTGTGCAGTGATGCCTCGCGCCATGTCACCGGGGCGACTTTGACAATTGATGATGGGCAGGTGCTGTGATGGACGACAATACTCCAGTCATTATCGGCGTCGGCCAGCATTCCGAACGTGTGGGAGAGCCGGGTTATGCTGAACTCAGCCACATGGATCTGGGCGGCGAAGCGTTGAAGGCGGCTTTTGCGGATGCGCAGGCCAAGCGCAAGCTGGGCCCGACGCTTGATACGATTGCCGCGATCCGGCAGTTTGAGATTTCAGCGACGCGCTATTCCGCGCCGTTCGGCCATTCGAACAATACCCCGCGTTCTTACGCGCGGCGGGCCGGGGCCAATCCGGCCCGCGCCATTCTCGAAGTCGTTGGCGGGCAGGGGCCGCAGCGGCTGGTCGGCGAGCTGGCGGCAGAGATCGCGGCGGGCCGCTCCAAGATGGCAGCGGTAGTCGGGTCTGAAGCGATCTCGACCATGCGTGCACTGCTTTCTCGCGGTGAAACGCGCGACTGGTCGGAGAAGCGGCGCGGGACGCTCGAAGATCGCGGACCGGGCTATGAGGGCGTGGTCGACATGACCTCAATCCGCCACGGTGTGGGCGCACCGATCGGCGGCTATGCGATTGCCGAGAACGTCCGGCGCGAGCGCCTGGGGCTGAGCCTGGAAGAATACCGGGGTGAGATTGGCAAACTGTTTGCGCCGTTCACCCGCGTCGCTGCTGCCAACCCGCACAGTGCCGCGCCAACCGAGCGCAGCGTGGTGGAACTGGCAACACTGACCGAGCGGAACCGGCTGGTCGCCGAACCATACGGGCGGCTGGTGGTGGCGCGCGATCAGGTCAATCAGGGCGGGGCGATTGTGCTGGCGAGCGTGGGTGAAGCGCGGCGGCTGGGCGTGCCTGAGGAGCGCTGGGTCCACATCCACGGCGTAGCCGATTGCGCCGAGCCCTCGATGCTTTCGCGCGCCAATCTGGAGCAGAGTCCGGCGGCAGTTGCAGCAATCTCAACTGCACTTGAGCTTTCCGGGATTGGCTGGGAAAACGTCGCTGCGACAGACCTTTATTCGTGCTTTGCAATCCCCGTTTTTAACTTGCTCGACGCCTTTGGATTGAGCCGTGACGATCCGCGGGGCTGGACGCTGACTGGTGGCCTGCCGTTCTTTGGCGGGGCCGGAAACAACTACTCCGCGCATGGCATTGCCGAAGCGGTTCAACGCTGCCGGGCTGCACCGGACAGCTACACGCTGGTCGGTGCCAATGGCGGGATCATGAGCAAATATGCCGCCGGGGTCTATTCGACCAAGTCTGCGAAATGGGGCCGAAGCCGCTGGAAAAGCCTGCCCAAGATCAAACCTGAATTCTCGGTGCTTGATGTCCACGATGGTGAAGCCGTGGCTGAGAGCTTCACGATCCAGCCGGGCAAGGCTGGCGAAACGGCGACGATCGT
>Ga0209480_10000967_pt1 | contig 21856 bp, 15 predicted proteins | sample JI61114C2DNA_FD_187501 | JGI IMG/M metagenome (GOLD analysis project Ga0209480, IMG submission 187501) | Wastewater effluent complex algal communities from Wisconsin, to seasonally profile nutrient transformation and Carbon sequestration -... | ecosystem: Engineered > WWTP > Effluent > Algae... | reverse complement strand
CGGCGTTGTCGCCATACCAGTCCATTTCATCAATGGGCTGCAGTGGCCTTAGCAATTGCTGGCGCAAGGGGTACGTTTCGGCGGCCTTGATGTAACGGACACGCATGGGTGGGGCAAAGCCCGCAATTTACGGAACCGCAATGCCCGTATGCAATTCGCGCTCCAACATTGCTGCTACGGCGCTGGCGTCACGCAATTCCTGAAGTTCTTTTTCCGTACAAATGCCCGCCCGGACGGAAAGTTCCAGCGTGTCTTTCGAGGTTACCGCCAACAGCCGCTCTTCGCCATTGCATGTGCCGGTTGCCGCTTGCCGCATAGCTTCAACTTGACGGACTTGAGAAGAGCTCAAAGTGACTTTATCTCCCGGTACCGGCCAGGGAATGTCGCCAAAAGCTGCGGGCCGGACCGTTAATACCAATTGCCCCGGCAGGACTTCCGTGAGCCGTAAGGGCAGGAACAGCGCAGTAAACACGCCCCACGCCAAAACGGAAACCAGGAGGACGCGCGTAATGAGCGTGCCGGTAGGCGTAGGCGGCCTGCGTTCGCGCCAAGCGGGGATTGCCTGCACGAAGGCGGAAACGAGCGCCACCCCCACGGCAAGCACCACCGCCTGCATCATGCGTTCGGTCAACCCGGCGGTGGTTCCAACCACGGCCATTTCGCCACGCAACAATGGATAGCCTTGCTGAAAACCGGCCAAAAGCCGTTGATCACCCGTTAACGCTGGGCCGATGAATGAAAACACCCATGCCAAAATGCGGATGGCCACTGTTACCGCCACGCCCAAGGCTAAATAATGGAAGGCACCTCGCTCGTTGTCGTTCAGTTTCAGGCGCATTTCTAATTGCTATTTGCTAGATCCTAACCCAGACCCAAGACTCCAGATCGGTTATTTGATGTATCGGAAATCTTCGTTCCCCTTCAACGAGCGCAGCGTGGCGGTGATCAGGCGCACCACGTTTTCAGCGTCTTGTTTGCTTACGCTTTCCACGGTGGTATGCATGTAGCGCAGCGGTAGGCTGATCAAAGCACTTGGCACGCCTGCAGCTCCATAGGCGAAGGCATCGGTGTCGGTACCGGTGGCGCGGCTCACCGCTGCGCGTTGGAATGGCAGTTTGCTCTTGGTGGCCGCGGCGATCACCATTTTCAGCAGGTTGTTGTGGACCGCCGGGCCGTACGCCAGCACAGGTCCCTGTCCACAGGCTACATCCCCGCTTTGGATCTTGCTCATTAACGGCGTTTGCGTGTCGTGCGTTACGTCCGTTACTAGGGCCATATTGGGCCGGATGCGTTCCACGATCATCTCCGCGCCGCGCAGGCCCACCTCTTCCTGCACACTGTTCACGATGTAGAGGCCGAAGGGAAGTTTCGTCTTTTCCGTTTTCAACAACCGCGCTACTTCAGCGATCATAAAGCCGCCGATGCGGTTGTCCAGCGCCCGCCCGGTGAAGGTGTTCTTGTTCAGCACCATGAACTCATCCTCGTAGGTGATAACGCAGCCTACATGCACGCCGAGCGCTTCCACGTCCTCTTTGGTGGCACAGCCGCAGTCCAGGAAGATGTTGTCCAACGCGGGCGTGGGGTCGTTCTTGCTGCTGCGCACATGAATCGCCGGCCAGCCGAACACGGCCTTTATAATGCCCTTGTCCGTGTGGATGTTCACCCGTTTGCTGGGTGCGATCATGTGGTCGCTGCCGCCGTTGCGCCGCACGTAGATGAAGCCGTCCTTGGTGATGTAATGCACGAACCAACTGATCTCGTCCGCATGGGCCTCGATCACCACTTTGTACTTCGCATCGGGGTTGATCACGCCGACGGCGGTGCCGTAATTGTCCGTAAAGTAGGTGTCCACCCAAGGCTTGATGTAGTCCAGCCACAGTCGCTGCCCGCCGCTTTCGAAGCCGGTGGGGCTGGCATTGTTCAAATAGCGCTCCAGGAAGTCCATGGAGGCCGGGCCGAAGAGTGATTTTTCTGCCTTTCCGGATGCCTTTCCGGAGGTCGTTGCGGGAGCCTTCTTGCGGGCTGCCTGCTTAGCGTTGGCGGGCTTTTTTGCCATGTTGGTCGGTTGTTTACCGGCATTGGTCCGGGAATTGGGCAAAGGTACCCCTGCGGCCGAAAGGGCAACCCAAGGCCACCAATTGCGTATGAACACCCGCCGGGAAATAAACCCGGTGCAATGCCTATGATCCGATTGCTACACCTTTTCATCGTTGCCCTGATGGCACAAGCGCTTCTTGCACAAGGAACCGCCGGCGGTGCCGAAATGCCGTTCGACAAGGCGCATATCGCTGATGCGACGGCCCTGAAAGCCGCCCTTATCGCGATCAAAAAAGGAGATGCCTTGGCGGAAAAGGGCGGAATGGACCAGCCCGCGGCCATGGCGGCTTATCAAGAGGCCGCCGACCTGAATTCGAACAGCGCCGAGCTGAACCGGAAGATGGGCGTGTGCATGTTGAACGGCCCGGAGCCTGCGGCGGCCCTACCATGGCTTAAACGCGCTGCGGAACTAAATCCCAAGGAACCACGTATCCATTACCTGTTGGCATATGCGCTGCAGTTGAATGCCCAGTGGGAACAAGCCATTGCGGAATACAAGCTGCATGCAGAGGCGCTGCGCCGTACACCTGATCCGGATGGGACCTATAACCTCACCGATAAACGCATCGCCGAGTGCAATACCGGAAAGGCCTTGATGGACGCACCCGCTTATGCCGTGGTGACCAACATGGGTCAAGGTGTGAACAGCCCCAGCAACGATTACGGAGCGCTTATGGGCCCCGACGGCACGCTGTATTTCACGAGCCGACGCGCAAATACCACCGGTGGCAAGGTGAACAAAGTGACGAACACCTGGTTCGAGGACGTTTATAACTGCCAGCCGGCTAACGGGGGCATTACCCCGCCGATCCCGCTACCGCCCCCCCTGAATTCGCCGAAGAATGACGCCACCGTGGCCCTATCCGCCGACGGCGATCACCTCATAATCTATCGTGACGAAAGCAACGGCGGCGACCTGTACTCCAGCGAACGCACTGGCGCAGACTGGTCCGAGCCGGTGGCATTTCCGCCCACCGTGAACAGTCCCGCCCAGGAAAGCAGTGCTTGGCTCACCGCCGATGGGGAATGGCTCTACTTCGCCAGTAGCCGCGAAGGAGGATTAGGTGGCTCGGACATTTATCGCAGCCCTTGGGTACCCGAGGCTAAAACCTGGGGAACAGCGGAGAATCTCGGACCTGTGGTGAACACTCCCTACGATGAGGACGGTGTTTGCGTTTCCGCCGATGGGCGCACGCTCTGGTTTGGCAGTCAAGGCAATGGATCCATGGGCGGTTTTGACCAATTCAAGACAACGCTTTCCAATGGAGTCTGGTCCAAGCCGGAAAACTTGGGTTGGCCCATCAACTCACCCGGCGACGACCAGTTCCTTGTGATGGCACCCGATGGCAAGCGAGGCTGGTTCAACAGCTTGCGCGCTGATGGACTGGGTCAGGACGATATCTACCAGGTAGATTTTATGCCCTCCGTAAAGGAACCCGAAACAGCACTATTGGCCAGTGTCGGAGGTGGAACGGGCCGCGTGTTGACCGAGGATCAAATGACGCTGGTGGCCTTCATCAAAGGGATCAAGCCCATGACGGCAATTGAAGCGCACGTTGAATTGCTTGACCTGGACGATCCGCTCTTTTCGCAACCCATGGTGCTGGATTCCGCATCAGGTACCTACACATCCAATGTAACGCCGGGCAAGAATTACGTGGTACACGTGGCCATGAAAGGCTATTTGCCCCACAACCAGCCCATAGAGCCTGAAACCTCAGCAGGAAAAGTGGAAATGGACGTGAACATGAACCCGGTGGTCAACGGAAGTCGCGAAGTGCTCGGGTCCATCCTTTTTGAACCTGACGGCAGTGCCCTGGAGCCGGCATCCACGGCGGAGTTGGACCGGCTGGTGGTCTTCCTCAACACCAACCCGGAAGTGCGGCTTGAAGTGGGCGGGCACACCGACAGCCAGGCCTCCGATGAACACAACCAACGCCTCAGTGAGGAGCGCGCCGATACCGTAGTGGAATACCTTACCGGAAAAGGGGTAGCCAAGGACAGGCTTACCGCAAAGGGATATGGTTCAACCGACCCCGTGGCACCCAACGATACACCCGGGCATAAGCGGCTGAACCGGCGCACGGAGATCAAGGTGTTATAGGCAAGCTTCGCATTTCCCGGTTTCTTTGCGGGCCGCGCCCCAAAGGTGCTAAGGCCCAACATGCCCGCGACAACCGCACCCGTCCCGGATTTCACTCCGCCAACTGACTTTATGCCACACCCAACGGCCGACGGCTCCCGCACGTTGTACAGTGAAACAATCGGGGAGCATTATCATTCCTTTTTCGGTGCCGTGGCCGAGAGCGAACATGTCTACATAGACAAAGGGTTCCGCTCCTGCGTGAAACCGCATTTGGATATTCTGGAAGTGGGGCTGGGCACTGGATTAAACGCATTGCTCACCCTGGCGGAAGCTCAACAAGAGGGCAGCATTGTCAACTATACCGCACTGGAGCCGTTCCCACTGGAATTGGATATTGTCCGCGCTTTGCAACACCCGGAGTCCATTGGCAGGCCAGACCTTATTGAACCGTTGGAGGCCATGATGTCCGCACATACGGAACACGTTTTGTCCCTGACGCCGGGCTTTACGTTCCAAAAGTCCGCCATGCGCATTCAGGAGATGGATGCAGTCAAAGCGTTCGATCTTGTGTACTTCGATGCCTTCGCACCCAAGGTGCAACCGGAGATGTGGACCGTGGAAGTTTTCAAAGTGCTGCACAGGGCCATGAAGCCGGGCGCGTTGTTGGTGACCTATTGCGCCAAGGGCGATGTGCGCCGCGCCATGCGCGATGCAGGGCTGGTGCCTGAACTGGTGCAAGGGCCGCCCGGCAAATACAAAATGCTGAAAGCGCGCCGTACATGACCGCCATTGACCGCTTCAATATTCGCGTGTACGGCTTACTGTTGAACGATGGTAACGTGCTGGTGACAGATGAGACCATGTCCGGTCAACAGATCACAAAATTCCCGGGGGGAGGGCTGGAATTTGGCGAAGGGCCTGTGGATTGCCTGGTGCGCGAACTGCGCGAGGAACTGGGCGTGGAGGCCATGGACCTGCAACATTTTTATACCACGTCCTTTTTTCAACGGAGCGCCTACCGCAAAAATGAACAGATCATCAGTATTTACTACACGTTTCAGCTTCGCGAATTGGCGGAATTGGTCGTGAGTGACTTACCTTTCGGAAAGCATGCCGACGATCGTATTTGGTGCCGATGGTTGCCGGTGACCGCTGATGGCCTCGAGCAGGTCACGTTGCCGATCGACCGGAAAGTGTTTGACCTGCTGGTTGCAAATAATTTCTGATACCAAGTGAATACAAGTGCGGAATTACACGTTCGATACACCTTGGCGTGGGATTTGTTTAACCTTGCGGCGTGGCGGCAGAAGAATGCCATTGCACTTGCGTCGCCTATGAACCACCCCGGATGTTGACCACTGACAACGCCCCGGAAGGCACCTCGTTGCCCCGAAGGTTCATTGTGTTTTCCATTGGGGATGCACATAGTCCAAGCACATGGAGCAATGTTCCGTTTTTCTTCACGCGTGAACTTGAACGGAAGGGTTGCATGGTCACGCGCGTCAACATCGGCCCGCCACGCGCGGTCCAGCTCCTTTTCGACGTGCCTTGGAAAATCTGGTGCCGCTTGACCGGCGTGCGCACCAAATTCAGCTTTCAACGAAGCTTGGCCAACAGGAAGGCCACACAAAACAGGATCGCCCGTGCATTGCGCAAGTATCCTGAAGGGCATTGTGTCTTCATGACGTTCTCCTTTTCAACCCGGAACCCGGAGCGGCCCTACTCGATGTTCTGCGACCAGACATTTGCGCAGCACATCGCCTATTTTGACGAGCGGACTCCCGACCATTACGAGCTGCCAACGGTGCAAGAGGAACGCCGGAATTTAGAGGATGCAAAATCCATCGTTGCACTGTTTCCCGAAGTAGCTGAAGACTTGGCCCGCAGCTACGGCGGCAAGGTGAAGTACTTCGGTAATGTGGTGAACATCGACCTCCCGCCCGAAAAGCCGGACGCCGCCTTGGCCGCAAAACGGGCCGTGAACGAAATCGTCTTTATCGGAAGCCGTAAATACAAAGCAGGCCTGGAGCGACTTGCGGAAGCTATCGAAATCCTTAACAAAGGCCTTTTCCCCGGTTTAACTGTGAACGTTATCGGCATGCGCCGCACCGACATGCCCTCCGCGCCGGCCAACATGGTGTTCCACGGTTACTTGGACAAAGGCAAGCCCAAGGAATTGCGCCGTTATACCGATATCCTGCAGCGTGCCCGACTCTTCGTGAACCCCAATCCCAAATGGGCTGCATTCTCTGCCTCGTGCGAAGCGCTTTTCCTCTACACACCAGTGGTGCTGTTCTCGTACCCGGAATTCGAACGGACCTTCGGTGATGTGAATAGGCTCGGGGTGGGTTTGCGCTCCACCGTGCCACAACACTTGGCCGAAAACATCGCCGGACTGATGAACAACGATGCTGCGTGGCAGGAAAAGGCAATCGCCGCCCACGAAGCCACCGCACGCATGACCTGGGCCGGGTTCACGGAGCAATTCATGAACGACTTAGGTGGCTGACTCCGACGGTCTCAACCCAATCGCCGCACCACTTGCGCGTCCACCTTCGCAAAGAGTTCATCCGGCTCCATGCTGCGCCAAGCCAATTGGTCCAGCTTGCCTCCGAACAACAGATACTGGTCCAGATCCGCGGCTTGCAGGTCTTCGCGCACATGCTGTAGGAAATTCACCAAAGCGATCCAACCGCCGGCGTCCGTGGCCTCATCGAACCACTCGGCGTAGTAGTCCTCTTCGCCCGGATGGAAATTCAGCACGCTTTCCCCGATCAGGATGAACTTGCTGATGCCCTCGGCCAACATCGGCTCCACCACGTCCCGCTTCAGGTACATGATGTCGTTGTGAAGCAGGTCGTTCCATTCGCCGATGAACTCGATCACGGCAAAGCCCTCTTCGTAATCCGCAAAGAGGACCTTCAGGTAAAGCGTGCTGCTGCCGAACGGGTCCCACTGCGGATGGATCGCATGGTCGTAAACGGCATGTTGGAACTCGAATTCACTGTGCTCCGTGCCGTGGAACGGCGAAAGCGGGTCTTCCTCCGCCGTGTAGAGGTGGCGCCAGTTGAAGAATGGTTCTATTGCGTGCATTAGAGCAAAGGTCGGAGGTGATTTGGACTCGGAGCATGCCTATCGGCAGCCAGGGACGCAGAGGCGCAGAGAAATGCGAATGTCGGTGGTCAATACTGTGCTTGTACTGATCGCCACAACCAGAATGAACGTTAGGGCCTGATGTTTGTTCGTTCACCCAAGCCGCAGCCCTACTTTCACCCGCACTGGAAAATACAACCGGACATAGCGACTCCAAGAAGAAGGCTCCGCGCAAGCGGGGCTTGGTGCGTAAGGGCATTAAGCTTTTAGCTTGGCTGGTCCTTCTGCCGGTGGCATTGTTGGCCTTGATCGCGGTGTTGATCTACGTGCCGCCGGTGCAGAATATTCTACGCGGAAAAGCCGTGGGCTTTCTGGAGAAGGAGATCGGCACGCCTGTGCAAGTGGGGCATTTGGCGTTGCGCTTCCCCATTGGCATCGGCTTGGAAGGAGTGCTTATTCATCAACAGAACGGCGATACGCTGCTCTATGCCGGTTCGCTGAAAACCCGAGCCAGCCTTACCGCTTTGCTGAACAGGCAGATCGCGCTGAGCTCCGTGGACCTCGCCGATGTCCGTGCAAACATCACGCAGAACAAGGACAGCGTTTTCAATTTCGATTACATTCTCAAAGCTTTGGCGGGGGATAGCACCGCTGCGCCAACACCTTCGGATACCACTGCCGGTTGGGGCTTTTCCATCGGTTCCATCGCGTTGGAAAATGTGCGCGTGGATTTAGATCTGCAGCCATCTCAAATGCAGTTGGCATTAAAGCTCGGATCACTGGACTTGGGATTTGATGACTTTGATGCTTCAGCCATGAAATTCCATTTGGACAAGTTGGCCCTTGCACACACGCGCACGGACCTGCGCATGGCTTCGGGGCCACCCGTGCCGGATACTTATCCTCATTTGGAGAACCCGTTCGCTGGGTTGGACATACGGTTTTCGGAGATTGATCTTGAGGATGTGCATTTCACCATGAAGGATGTGGTGAAGGGCGACAGCCTGTGGCTGGACCTGCCGAAAGCGAGGGTGGATGCGGATGTAGTGGATCTCTCGCAGCAACTACTTGCCTTGAACGAAGTGGAATTCGACGCGCCGGTGTTCGGTATGTTCAGCCAGTCCAATGGAACGTTGGTTGATACGGTGAAAGTGGATCCGCCGTGGCTGGACCAGCACGACGGGTTCCGCTATTTCGTCCGCGACATGCAGGTCAGTGCGAAGGAGGTCGCCGTGAACGACGGAACATTTAGCATGTACACGGATAGCATTGCGGCGCCGCGCAAGTTGTTTGATCCGGACCGACTCGTTTTGAAGTCCTTGAACCTCGGTGTTGAGGGTCTGGAATTCCGCAACGACAGCATCGTAGCGCAGGTGAAGCAATTGGTATTCATAAATGGACCGAAAGGTCAAAGACTTGCACTTCAAACTGACGTTTCCGCAACGCCGGACAGGCTTTCCATCAAGGATGGCAACCTTGCATTTGGCGGAAATGTGCTGCAGTTTTCAGCGCTTGCACAGCCGAAGGACCTCACTGCCGCTTACAGAGATCCGGAGCGCGTGCCACTGCGGATACAAGCCCGTACTTCAATACAGCCGGAGCAACTGCGGCCTGTGCTTGCTCAGTTCGGTATGGAGCATTTCATGCCTGCCGCATTCACGGAAAAGCTGGAAACACGGATCGCATTGGCCGGTTCTGTCGCGCAATTGGACAGTGCGGTGCTGGTGGTTGATGGTGATCAACGTTCTTCAGTCCATTTGCGCGCGATGGGCAGCAATATCCAGGATTGGCGCACCGCGGATCTGGACGCGGACCTCGACAGATTCGAGCTGGGAATCGGGTTCCGGCAGGTGCTGCAAACGTTCACGGCGCCGGGGACGACATTGCCGCAGCGGCTTGCGGCCACCGCTCATGTGCGCATGCGCGGCGGCACCGCCCATGCTGAGCTGATGGCGAACAGCGACATGGGCCGCGTTTCCGGCACAGCAAGCGCATCCGGTTTCGTCGGCAACATTCCCGACCAGGTCAACGCGGACCTCACCATCAACGGGCTGGAGATGCAACGCATAACCGGCGACACTACACTTGGCACCGTGAGCCTTGCGTTGCGCGCCCAAGGGCAACGGCTCAATTCGCCTTCGCGCAGCGGATCGTTGGTATTGCGGCCCACTGAACTGCGCTACGCCGGCCAAGATCTTTCCGGTTTAACGTTGGATGGGCGCGTGGAAGGCGATTCCATTTTCGCGGTGCTGAACACGGATGCGGATGCGTTGAAATTGAAGTTGGACGCGCGTGGCAAATGGCCCGAAAAAGCAGACAGCTTGGCCTTGGCATTCACCATGGACCTGAAGCGCGCGGAATTGGCCAAGCTCGGCTTGATGGCCCAAACGCTGGACGTGGCGGGGATCTGGAAGGGGAGGGCAGCCTTCGACAGCACGGGCTACGGGCATGTCGCCCTGAATACGGACGGCCTGCGGCTTTCCAATGAAACGAAGGGGTTTCAATTTGAACGCCTCGCTTTGAATGTGACGCTCGGTGCCGACAGTAGTTCCATCAACCTGAACAGCGACGCACTTACGGTGGACTACCGCACCAACATCGCAGTGGACAGTATTCTTCCACGGACAAAGGAAAAAATGCTCAGCTATTTCAAGGCTGATACCCTGTTTGTTCCAGCGTCCGGCATGTACATGGAACTCGCTGTTACACTGCCTAAAAGTGACTGGTTGACCGGACTGGTGGTGCCGGAGTTGCAGGCCATTTCGCTGAACAATTTCACCGGCCATTACAACAGCGACGCGGACGAACTGAAGTTGAACGTGGACATTCCGGAACTTGTGTACGACAGCATTGACGTGGCCAATTTGGTGCTCGACGTGAACGCAAAAGGCCATTCACTGGATTCGAAATTGAAGGTGGGCCGGATCGAATACGATTCACTCGGCGTCTATGGTCTTTCGCTCACCAATACCGCCAAGATCGGCGCTTTGCAGAGTACGTTACGCGTGCAGAACGGCGAGTTTCCGCCGAGCTACGTGTTTTCGGTGCTGTTGAAGAATGAAAGCGGGAATTCCACGTTGCACATTGAGCCGGACGGCTTGGTGCTGGACGGCAAATCTTGGACTGTTGACGAAGACAATCTGCTTCGTTTCACTGATGAAGGACTGAAGGCGGAGCATTTTAATCTGCGCAGCGAAGAACAGCAGTTGCAAGTGCTCACCGAACAACGCAAAACGCGGGTCAACTTGGAGAATTTCCACATCGGTACACTCTTGAATTTTGTCACTTCCGCTGATTCCACCGCATTCGCATCGGGTGAACTGAATGGGCATGTGGAACTTCCCATGCAAGGAAAAGCAGGGCTTGCCGCAGACTTGATCTTGAAGGACCTTGCGCTTGCAGGCAATGCACTGGGCGATCTTTCCGTGAAGGCCGATGAACGGGGAGAAGCACTGTATGACTTGGCCGTACAATTGAAGAATGGCGCGAACACCTTGGATGGAAAAGCAGCCGTGGATGCTTCCGGCCCGACAGCGGTAATCAATGGTAATGCCAACGTGGACCTAAAGGAATTGGGCATCTTCGAGCCGTTCACAAAAGCTTACCTCTACGAGTTGGCCGGTGGATTGAAGGGTAAGTTGCGCTTCAACATGGCCGATGGAAAATCCGCGCAGAACGGTGACCTCAACTTTACTGACACACGCATAGGCGTGCTGGCGACGCGCAGCCTGTTCAAGCTGGACAAGGAGCGTATAACCTTTGATGATGCTGGGATACACCTGGATAATTTTGCGATGAGGGACAGTCTTGGTAACCTCTTTACCCTGAACGGCGACATCAATACGACGCACCTCTCCGATCCATTACTGGACTTGACCTTGCGCACCGATTCCTTCCAACTGGTACACAGCGTACGCGGCGACAATGATCTTTTCTACGGCGACGTGCTCGCGGGACTTGACCTCACCATAACCGGCACGGCAGGCCTTCCAAAAATGAAAGGTGATGTGCACGTGTTGAACGGCACCACATTGTCCATCGTGTTGCCGGGAAGTGAAGTAAAAATGGTGAGCCATGAAGGCATCGTGGTCTTCACCGATGGCGAAGCACTACCGGACAGTTCGGCTTCTGCGAACGACGGGAAGATGTTGCAGGATTCACTGAAAGCGAAGTTGAAAGGTTTTGACCTGGACCTCCATTTGCTGGTGGACAAGGAGGCGCAATTCAGCGTGGTGCTGGACCCCACCACCGGCGATGCCGCGAGTTTTCAAGGCATCGGTGATCTGTATTTCACTTACAACGCCAAGGGCGACATGACTTTACGAGGTCCGTTCACCGTGGAAGATGGCGGATATACGTTGGAGTTCTACGGCTTGGTGAAAAAGCGCTTCGATCTGGTGAAAGGCAGCACGGTGACCTGGAGCGGAGACCCGCTGGATGCCAAGCTGGACATCAAGGCGCGATATAAGGCGCAGACCGCGGCGTACGGCTTGGTCGCGGGCAGTGAAGCGCTTTCACAAGAGCAACAAAACCGCTTGCAGGAACGCTTGCCTTTCGAGGTGATCATTGGCGTGGACGGCAGCATTGACAGGCCCGATATCAACTTCGGTATTGAACTGGACCGGCAGTACCGAAACAGCTATCCGCAAGTGGGCGCCCGCTTGGAACAACTCGCCCAGAGGGCCAATGTGGATGAACTGAACAGGCAGGTCTTCGGGTTGTTGGTCACCAATGCGTTCATTCCCGAGGAAAGCGCTGGAGGCGCACCTTCCAGCGGCTTGGTCTCTAGTGCGGCACGTAATTCCGTCAACGGTCTGCTTACCGATCAGCTCAACAAACTCACGGGCAAGTTCATCAAAGGTGTTGACGTATCCCTTGGGGTGAACACGGTGGATCAGGCCGAAGGCAACAGCACCTACCAGCGCACTTCCGTGGATTACAAAGTGAGCAAGAGCTTTATGAACGACAGGCTCAGTTTTGAAGTGGGCGGCTCCGTAGGCGTGGACGAACAAAACGGGCAAACCGGCCAAGTTTCCAATACGCGCAATGCCCAGTACGTGGTGTACTACGACCTCAGCAAGGACGGGCCCTTCCGGTTGCGCGGTTTCTACGAGAACGCTTTCGACCTGTACGATGGCGACATCACCGACAGCGGTGTTGCGATCCAATACTCCAAGGATTTTGAGGAGAACGAGCGGGCGCGTATGGCTGCACGTGAGGCCGAGCGCAAACGCCGCGCGGAGGAAGAAGCGAAGAAGCGCAAACAACCGGAAACATTGCAGGGAACGCCCGCACCAGTGGTTCCCAAGTCGGACGGGGAATGAACGGCGCAAAAGCATATTCCTGGTCCGCGTTTGCATGCGCGATCCTGCTTTCCTCTTGCACCGGCATGAAATACGCCACAGAAGAAAAGCCGCTTTTTACAGACTATACATTGAATTGGACCGGTTCACCGGAGCAGAACAAAAAGGCGATCAATCAAGAATTGGAAGAGCTGGTGAAGCCGTCTCCCAATAACAGCATCTTCGGCCTGCGGCCTACCGTGGCGCTGCACAACAGTGTAAAGGAGCCGAAGAAGACAAAGAGTTTTGCCAACCTTTTGCGCAACAAGATCGGCTCCGCGCCCGTGTACCTCACCGACGTGCCCGTGGCCGACATCAAGGCCGCCATTGTGAACCGCTTGAACAACCACGGCTATTTCGCCGCGGAAAGCGACTTCACCATTGAACGCAAAAAGCGCAAGGCCACCATCACCTTCACCGCTGATGCAGGCTCGCCACACCGCATACGCAACATGGATTATGGGGACAGCACGAATGCCTTGAACAAGCAAATCGCGTTGGCCCGCAACAGTTCGGATGTTGACCCCGGTGATCTTTACGACCTGAGCAAACTTACCGACGAGCGGCGCAGGGTGGTTACCCGTATCCGCAACCATGGATGGTGGCTGTTGAAAGAGAACGATCTTGAATTCACTGCGGACACTTCGATGGACGGCCATCTGCTGGATCTGGGACTGCGCGTGAAATCGGGCACGGAGGCCAAGGTGCTGCGCAGGTATAGCATCGGCGACATCTACGTGCATGGTGATCATGACCCACTGTTGCAGCCTAACGACACGGTAATGGTGGACAGCCTGCACTACATCAACTATCTGAACAACTACCGTCCTTCCACGATCACACGCGGTGTTTTTCTCCGGAAGGGTAAGCGCTATTCCGAAAAGAACGAGGAAAATACCGTACGCTACCTCTCCAGCTATGGCGTGTTCAAAAGCGCGAACGTGCAGTACACGGAGGACAGCTTGTTGCCCGGCGTGTTGAAGGCAGACGTGCTCCTGTCACCGATGAAACGCTGGACGCTCTTTTCGGAATTGAACGCCGTCGCCAAAAGCAACAACTTCGTAGGGCCGGGCCTGCGGGCAGGTCTTAAGGACCGCGACATTTTCCGGGGTGCGGAAACCTTCACGGCAGACCTGAACGGCAACTTCGAAACCCAAGTGGCGGGCGCACAGAAAGGCACCAATGCCTACGCCTGGGGAGGCAAGGTCTCGTTGTTGATCCCCCGCATCGTGCCATTCAACTTTCTGCGCACCGCGCGTGCTTCCGTCCCCACCACGCGCATCGATCTGGGCTACGGCCTGTTCCGCCGGATCAACCTGTACGGATTGGAGTCCTACAGCACTTCGTTGAACTACAACTGGAAGCAGAATTCACGCATCTGGCACGAGTTGAACCTCATTGACGTGAGCTACAACAAGCTCTACTATTCCTCGGACGATTTCAATGCGTTCCTGAGCGATAATCCCGCAGTACAACGCAGCTTCGAGCAACAGTTCATCTTCGGTGTGGGATACACGTTCACCATTCAAAGCAAACGCCAGAAATACCTGCAAGGCTGGGTGTTGGCGAGCTTGGGCGTGGATGAGTCCGGCAACCTGCTTTCCGGGGTGATGCGCCTTAGTGGACCCCGGCCTGCGGATGGATACACACTGGTCGGAACGCCATTCTCCCAATACGTGCGCTTCCGGCCGGAGGTACACTATTACCAGCCACTCGGGCCTCGCGGCGCGCAATTGGCCAGCCGCGTTTTGGTGAATTTTGGATTGCCATACGGAAACTCCGAGGTACTTCCTTATGTGAAGCAATTCTTCAGCGGGGGCACCAACAGCTTGCGTGCTTTCCGCGCGCGAAGCGTTGGACCAGGCACCTACGTCCCAGTGGACGATAGTTCCGTACTTACCGATCAAACGGGCGACATTAAGTTCGAGGTGAACAGTGAATACCGCTTTACTATTGCGGGCTATTTCAAGGGCGCGCTCTTTGCCGATGCAGGGAATGTTTGGTTGGTGAATGAGGACCCGGATAGGCCCGGAGGTGTTTTCAAATGGCCGGACGCCCTCGATGAATTGGCCGTGGGAGCGGGGTTTGGTCTGCGTTTCGATCCGCAGGTTATCGTGGTGCGGTTGGACTTGGCAACACCCTTGCGCGATCCGGCTTTGCCGAAAGGAGACCGCTGGGTCTTTGATGACCTGCAGCCGAGGATCTTTGACAATGTGATCTTCAATATCGCGATCGGGTATCCGTTCTGAGGAGGGAGTAGGGAGTCTTGAGTCGGAAGTCTGGAGTCGTGAGTCTGGAAAGATGGCCACGGAGCATGCCTTCGGCAGCCAGGGGCGCTGAGCATGCTTCGCCGAAGCGGCTACGCCTAGGCGAGGGCGCGGAGAAATACAGCCAGTGGTGATTGGTTAATGGTGCCCCGATACGTATCGGGGGGTGATTAGACGACTATCGAACGGCTGCATCTGCCACAGCCACAGCCACTGCCAACTGCCGCTGACAACTGACAACTTACCTCCCGTTCTCCACAGCTTTCCTCACGCTACCATGCTTTTTCAATAACGCATTCGCTGTATCGTAGTCCACGCCCAAGCTGTCCATTACCATGCGGGTACCGCGGTCCACGAGCTTGTTGTTGCTCAGTTGCATGTCCACCATGCGGTTGCCTTTCACGCGGCCCAGTTTGATCATTACGCTGGTGCTGATCATGTTCAGGATGAGCTTTTGCGCCGTGCCGCTCTTCATGCGCGTGCTGCCGGTTACGAACTCCGGGCCCACCTCGGCAACTAAGGGATGATCGCACACCAGTGTCACCGGGCTTTCCGGGTTGCAGGTAATGCAGCCCGTGAGAGCACCTGCGGCCCGTGCGTTTTTCAACGCCGCCACTACGTAGGGCGTTCCGCCGCTGGCCGCTATGCCGATCACCGTGTCGTCAGCACCGACCGCATGTTCCCGCAGGTCTTTCCAGCCTTGTTCGGTATCATCCTCGGCGAATTCAACGGCTTTGCGGATGGCGCTGTCACCACCCGCGATCAAGCCCACTACCATGCCGTGCGGCACACCGAACGTGGGCGGACATTCGCTCGCGTCCACGATGCCGAGCCTGCCGCTGGTGCCAGCGCCGATATAAAAAAGCCGTCCGCCGCGCGCCATGCGCTCCGCGATGGCATCGACCAACGGTTCCATCGCCGGGATGCATTTTGCCACGGCATCCGCCACGGTGCGGTCCTCCGCGTTGATGTTCCGCAGCAGGTCCGCAGTAGACATTTTTTCCAAGTGGTCGAAGCGGGAAGAAGATTCGGTGATGCGCGCCATGTTGCTTTGATCGGCGCGAAGTTGCAGAGAAATGATATGCAGTAAACAACCGGTGATCTAGTTTTGGCCACAGCGCGTGTGGGAAATCCGCCGTACAATTGAGCAAGTCCGCATGGCCGAAGACGAAAGCCGCAACCGACGTAGAAGACGGGGATCCCATGCACCAACCAACTGGTGGGCGGAAGTGCGCAAGCTCTGGAATCGCACCGGCACATCGCACAAGCGTTTTGTGCTGGCAGTGTTGGTTATCGCGGCCGTATTCCGCATTTGGGCCATGGGCGGTGCCGTTACGGAGGATGAGGCGATCGGCTATGTGAACTATGTTTCAAACGGCTACGGAGATGTATTTGCTTCCCCGCCAACTGCAGGGCACCACATTTTCCATGCGTTTTTCGCGCGCCTTTCGTGCCAATTGTTCGGCGTGCATGTGTGGAGCTTGCGTTTGCCCGCTTTGATGGCCGGAATGTTATTGCTTCCGCTGCTCTACCTGTTCACACGCATGGTTTTCAACCGGCACATCGCCGTGATCGCCCTGTGCCTGGCCGCTGTGAGCGGTCCCATGGTGGAGCTTTCCGCCTTGGCCTACGGATTCACCCTCGGATGGAGCTGCATGCTGGCCGCATTGCTCGCTGCAAGGCACTTCGTGAAGAACGAAAGCAGCATTGCCGCTTTCTGGATGGCCGCCTTCAGCGCTTTGGCCGTGTGGGCCGCGCCTTCCATGGCTTATGCAGTTGGCATGGCCTACCTGTGGACATTGATGATGTTGGTCGCCAGCTACAAATCAACCATTCGGAGAAGGAGCATGGCATGGGCAATTTCGTTGATCGCCACCATGGTCTTCATAACATTGCTTTACCTGCCGGTGATCATGCGACACGGCCTTGATCCGTTGTTGCACCCACCATCTTCGGAAGATCGTTCTTGGGCTGCTTTCGTCAACGTTCAACAGGACCGCGCCTTTGACCTGTGGGCCTATTTCACCGCTACGGCACCTGCGATGCTGGCAGCGCTGTCCGCCATTGCTGTGGGTTATGCGGCATACACCAGTGCCAAGTACCGGTTCCTGCTCTTCTCGCTGATCTTGGCAGTGGTTCCGTTCGTCTTGTTGCAGCGCTCCGTAAACCCGCCCCAGGATTGGGCCTTTGTGCTGCCCGTGCTGCACATTGGCAACGCGATCGGGATTTTCCTCTTCCTGAAAGTGGTGCGCGACAAACTCTGGCCTGCACTTTCAAAACAGAATCGCACGCTCATCGCCGGAACTGCGGTGCTGGCCTTGTTCGGCACTTTTTGCGCGTTGGGAAAACCGGAAGTGTTTTTACGTTTTCCCGAAGCCAACAACGCTGCCGAATGGCTTGTTGTACATGCCGCGACCGGAGATCGCGTGGCCGTTGCCGATCCGTGGTACGCCCCCGTTGCCTTCCAGCTGGCCTGTGCCCATGCACCTTCAGGATTGCTGGACGGCGGCTTGCCGGAAACGGGCCACGACTGTTTCGTCCTCGTAGGTGCTGGTCATGGCCAAACTCCCGGTACTGTAATGGAATCCGAGGACATGGCCCCCAGCGCAAGATTCGAGCCACTTGCCCAATGGCAGCGACTGGAACTGTTCCGTTGCACCCAGTAACGCCGATCGGAAAAGATCACGGACCTTTGCCGCCCCGAATCCGGTGCGCTAACGCGACCGAGGCTCCGGAAAATACTGAAGAACATGGCAGAAGAAGGACGTCAAGTCATTTACAACATGGTGAAGGTGGGCAAGACATTGCCCACCGGAAAGACCATCCTCAAGGACATCTACCTCGGCTTCTACTACGGCGCCAAGATCGGTATCCTCGGTCTCAACGGATCGGGTAAGTCCACGTTGATGCGCATCATCGCCGGGAAGGAAAAGGACTTCCAGGGCGACGTACACATCACGCCCGGTTTCAGCGTGGGCCATTTGGAGCAGGAACCGGTGCTGGACGAGAGCAAGACCGTGATCGACATCGTGCGCGAAGGTGTGCAGCCTATCATGGACCTGCTGAAGGAATACGAGGAGGTGAACAACAAGTTCGCCGACCCCGAAGTGCTGGAAGACCCGGACAAGATGGAGAAGCTCATCAACCGGCAAGGCGTGCTACAGGACCAGATCGAAGCGCAAGGCGCGTGGGAGATCGACCAGAAGCTGGACATTGCCATGGATGCACTGCGCTGCCCTGAGCCGGATGCCAAGATCAGCGTGCTTTCCGGCGGTGAACGGCGCCGCGTAGCGTTGTGCCGCCTGCTGCTACAAGCGCCGGACATCCTGCTATTGGACGAACCCACCAACCACTTGGACGCCGAAAGCGTGGCCTGGCTGGAGCAGCACTTGCATGACTACAAAGGAACCGTGATCGCCATTACCCACGATCGTTACTTCCTCGATAACGTAGCGGGCTGGATCCTCGAACTGGACCGCGGCGAAGGCATTCCCTACAAGGGCAACTACACCAACTGGTTGGAGCAGAAGACCGCCCGCCTAACCTTGGAGGAAAAGAGCGAGAGCAAGCGCAACCGCATCCTGAAGCAGGAATTGGAATGGGTGCGCAGCAACGCCAAGGCGCGCCGCTCCAAGAGCAAGGCCCGCTTGGAGAACTACGAGAAAATGCAGAGCGAGACCGTGAAGGAGAAGGAATCCAAACTGGAGATCTTCATCCCCAACGGCCAGCGCTTGGGCGATAAGGTGATCGAGTTCAAAGGTGTGTCCAAAGCATTTGGCGACCGCGTACTCTTCGAAGATGTAAGCTTCACCCTGCCGCCTGCCGGCATCGTCGGCATTATCGGTCCGAACGGTGCTGGTAAAACCACCATGTTCCGTATGGTGATGGGCGAAGAGAAGGCCGATGCAGGCACCGTAACCCTTGGTGATACCGTGCAACTCGCATACGTGGACCAAAGTCACAAAGATCTTTCACCGGACAAGTCCGTGTGGGAAGTGCTGAGCAACAGCCAGGAAATGATGACCATCGGCGGCACGTTGGTGAACAGCCGCGCCTACCTCGCCCGTTTCAACTTCACCGGAACGGACCAGAACAAGAAAGTGGGCGTGCTCTCCGGTGGTGAGCGCAACCGCCTGCACTTGGCCATGACGTTGAAGAACGGCAGCAACGTGCTGTTGCTCGACGAACCAACAAACGACCTCGACGTGAACACGCTGCGTGCGCTGGAGGAAGGCATTCAGGATTACAGCGGCTGCGCAGTGATCATCAGCCACGATCGCTGGTTCCTTGACCGTGTTTGCACACACATCCTCGCATTCGAGGGCGATAGCAATGTGTACTGGTTCGAAGGCGGCTTCAGTGATTACGAGGAGAACTACAAGAAGCGCGTGGGCGATGTGATCCCTAAGCGCTTGAAGTACCGGAAGCTAGTACGCGGGTGAGGAAGGTGAAGGCGCAGTGTCGCAGTGGAGTTCACGGCATGGAACCGCGCCTAAAACACAACATCCAGAAACATTGAACCCATGAGTTTTCTAAAGTCCAACTTTAAAAAACTCATGAAGTTCAATCTTAAATTGCGTTGGAAGGTCTCATTTTTTTGAAGCCTATCAATTTGAAATAGGCCCACGGTCCGGTCTTGGCTTCGAAGTCGTTCACTTCCCTCGCGCGGCCCAAGCGTCTTCGTCATAGAGCTTCACGCCGTGCATCTTCGTGCCGGTGGTATCGCGCGGACCCTTGCGGTGTACCAGTACCATTTCCACGTTGCGCTTCACCGTCTTTTTTCCTTTGAAGGCTTCGTTCAGCTGCTGGAGCGGTATAGTCATTCTGGGCAAAGGCGTCCGTGTGGCTTTGCATTCCAGCAGGGTAACCCCGCCGCTGCGGGCCGGCACAATGAAGTCCACTTCCAGGCCTTGTTCGTCCCGGAAGAAGTACAGTTCCCGGCGTACGCCGCTGTTTACCTGCCGCTTGATGATCTCGCTGGCGATCTGCCCTTCGAAAACAGGGCCCAGGAACGGCGAACGTTGTAGGTCTGCGGCCGTGTTGATGCCTAATAGATGGCACACCAGCCCGCTGTCCGTGAAGTAGATCTTCGGGGATTTGACCAGTCGCTTGCCGAGGTTTTCGTAGAACGGCGGCACGATCAGCACTTGCTGGGTGGTTTCCAGAACACCGATCCACTGGTTGATGGTCGGCACGCTCACCTGCAACGGCCGCGCCAGCTCCGAGCGGTTCAATACCTGCCCGTGCCGGGTGGCCAGCAACGCCATGAAGCGTCGGTACGTGGCCAGGTCGCGCACGTTGGTGATGGCGCGCACGTCACGCTCCAGGTAGGTCTGGATGTACGAAGAGAACCACAGCGAAGAACCCGCTGGCCGCGCCAAAGCTTCCGGAAAACCACCGTGCAACAGGTTCACCTTGGGTGTTTCATGCCGCGAGAGCGGGTAGAGCTGCAACATGGCCGCGCGCCCCGCCATGGATTCCGTTACCCCGCGCATCAAGGGCGCGTCCTGTGAGCCGGTAAGGAACCATTGGCCAGTACGTCGCGGATGCTTGTCGATGCGCGAGCGCACATACGAGAACAATTCCGGGACGTTCTGAACTTCGTCCAACACTGCGGGCAAACGGATGCCATCCAAAAAACCATGGGGGTCTGCCCGCATACGCGCGATGGCATCGGGGTCTTCCATTAGCGTGTAGGAGGCCTTTGGAAAGAGCTTGCGCAACAGCATGGTTTTGCCCGCCCGGCGCGGGCCGGTGAGTACCACGGCAGGGAACGTGCGAGCGGCTTTCAACAGCACCGGACCAAGGTCGCGAGGGACGTAACGCATTTGAGTTATTTAAAGTTGGACTTTAGAATACTCAAAGGTAGAAATTTTTTCCCGGCTGGGGTTTTCGTGCAAGGATGGGAGCGTTACCGGGATTAACCCGGGATGTTTTTGCTGGTGGAAGCCATGCAGCGCATCGGGTCAACATGCGGATCCAAGCGTTCGCCATACCTTTCGCCGCTTAAAAACAAGAACCATGGCACAGGACCCACAGGCGCAAGCCATCCGCAGGCGCAAGGCCCGCACGAAGCTCGAAAAGTTGAAGGCCGCCGCAGAAGCCGCGCCCGCAGCCAAAGCGCCTAAGAAGAAGGCCGCTAAAAAGGCTTGATCCGTATGGTTGCCAGCATGTGCTCCGGACCACAGCGTTCCGGGCCATGCTGCACCGTGCCCGGCAGGAACTGAACCTTTAAAGGCTTACCTTGTTGCCATTAAAGCAATTCCGGCCCCATTGGCTGGATGCTCCGGGCCACTAGCATTGTGCGTGAGTGGAAAACACTGTCGGCGACTGCCGGACCATGCCCATGCAACACGACCTTCAAAATGCCGCTGGAACACTTGTGCTAGCGTTCCAAAAGAGTTGGTATGCCTTTCTGGACCAAGTGCCGGAAATTCTGCTCGCCATTCTTATCGTGGCCGTGGGTCTCTTGATCTCCAACAAACTTGCTGGGCTGGGCCGAAAGGTGATCGAGCGAAGGTCGCAGGACCCGCTGATGACCAACTTCTTGACCAAGACCATCAAACTGGTGCTGGGCGTTATCGTGGTGATGTTTGCCATGCGCGTGGCCGGCTTGGACGGCATTGCCACGGGACTGCTCACCGCTGCGGGCGCTTCCGCCGTCATCATCGGGTTCGCCTTCAAGGACATCGGCGAGAATTTCATCTCCGGCGTTATTCTCTCGTTCAACCGGCCCTTCAACCTCAACGACACGGTGGAGGTGGGCGACATTTTCGGAAAGGTAACCGCGATGGAATTCCGCTACACCAAACTGAAGACTTTTGACGGTCGGGACGTATACATCCCCAACAGCGACGTGGTGAAGAAACCGGTGTTCAACTACACCGAAGACGGATTTTATCGCGTGGAGTTCATGGCCGGCATAGCCTACGAAGACAAAATCGATGATGCCCGTGACCTGATCTTGAAGA
>Ga0209480_10000965_pt1 | contig 21871 bp, 18 predicted proteins | sample JI61114C2DNA_FD_187501 | JGI IMG/M metagenome (GOLD analysis project Ga0209480, IMG submission 187501) | Wastewater effluent complex algal communities from Wisconsin, to seasonally profile nutrient transformation and Carbon sequestration -... | ecosystem: Engineered > WWTP > Effluent > Algae... | reverse complement strand
AGGCCCACGGCCTGACCGTCACGCCGATGGAGTCGGCCGCCGAGCTGCTGCGGCGTCTGCACCGCAACCGACCCGACCTGGTCATCATGGACAGCACGCTGCCCGGCATGAGCGGCACGCAGGCCTGCCAGCGATTGCGCGCCGAAGGTGACCGCGTCCCGGTGATCCTGCTGAGCGAGCGCAACGAGGAGATCGACCGCGTGCTCGGCCTCGAGATGGGCGCCGACGACCTGCTCGGCAAACCCTGCTCGCCGCGCGAACTGCTCGCGCGCGTGCACGCCGTGCTGCGCCGCTCCATCGTGCCGCCTGGCCTGCCGATGCTCGCGATGGCGCCGGTGCCCATCGGCACGCTGCAGTTCGACATCGCCTCGCGCTGCCTGGTGCAGGGCGGCCAGCTGCACGTGCTCAGCACCGTTGAATACGCGGTGCTCGCCGAGCTGGTGGCCAACCCCGGCGTGGCGGTGTCGCGCGAGCGGCTGCTTGCCGCCTCGCACAGCCGCGCCGAAGGGCTGCTGCTGCGCGCTGTGGACGTCGCGGTGATGCGGCTGCGCAAGCGGGTCGAGCCCGATCCGGCGCAGCCGCGCTACCTGCAGACGATCCGCGGCCACGGCTACATGTTCGTGCCCGCGGCGCCGATCGACGGCGCCGCGCTGCCGATTCAGCGGTCGCGCCGCAGCACGCCCACCGGCGTGGCCGCATCGCCGAGCATGAACAGCGTGTAGACCTTGCCGGATTGCAGCGTCACGTCGGTAGCGAGGTAGAGCGATCCGGTCACCGTCGGCGTGGTCGCCTCCAGGCGCATCGTCGTGCTCGCTGCGATGCTGGCCGGCACCGACGCGGTGTTGGTCGCGATGTCGGTGGCCACGGCGCTGTAGTCGGCCGTCAAGGTCACCGGGCTGGCCAGGCCGCCCACACCGTGCACGAGGCGCAGCTTGGTGTTCGCGGCGGTCAGCGCGGGCCGGTTGTCGTCGTTCAGCAGCACCGCCGTGCCGGATGCGCCGCTGCCGGTCACCAGCAGCGTGTTGTCGGAGCCTGCTGTCAACGTGGTCACGCCGGTCGACAGCGGGTTGCCGTCGAGCGACACCGTCAGCGCCAGGGCGCCTGCAGGCACCAGCGTGTAGCTGCCGACTGCCGGCGACTTCAGCCCGGCCGACAGCACCACGCCGTTGACCGTGGCGGCCGCGTTGCCGTTCGCGGCAGCGCCGGCGACCAGCCTCACGCGCGCGGAGCTGTTCTTCTGCGCCGTCACCGAGCTCTTCTGGTTGAGCGTCAGCCCGTGCACCAGCACGCCGCCCGGCGTGGTGGTGAGTACCAGCGTGGCGATCTGCTGGTCGGCCAGCACGACGGAGGGCAGGTCCAGGCGCAGGTCGGTCTTGTCGCCGCTGCCGGTGATGCGCACGCGATAGGTGCCGGCGCTGATCTCGCTGTAGCCGGCGATGCGCTCGGTGCCCAGTGCCGACACGGTGGCCGTGCTGCCGGCCAGCGTGGCGTCGGGCGCGGTCACGTAGACGTCGAGCGCGCCGGCTTCTGCGGCGCCGTTGAACACGCGCAGCTTGGCGGTGCCGGAGGTCGGCACGGCCTCGTTGTCGGTGAGGAACACCGTCTTCAGCGTCTCGTTGGTGCTGTAGGCGAGCAGCGTGTGCGAGGTGTCGGCCAGCACGGTGCGGTCGCTGCTGCTCGAGGTGGTGCTCGAGCCGGTGCGCTTGAGCTTGAAGGTGTAGGTGCCCGAGCCCAGGGAGACGTAGCTGCCGGCGCTGTCGGCCGCCACCGCGGTGCTCAGCGAGGTGTCCGATGAATACAGGTCGAGCGACGCGTAGCCGTCGGCGGCGTTGATCAGGCGCACGGCGCCGTCTCCGCCGTCGCTGCTGCCGCCGCCGCAGGCCTGCAGCAGCGGGACGAGGGCCAGCGCGGCGGCCATCCAGGGGGTGAATCTCACGGGCAATCCCTTCCAGGTGTCGTTGTGCGGCCGGCTGGGTGCCGGCCATGCCCGTGCGATTGGAGGAGCGGCACGTTGCCTGCGCGTTGCCGTGCATGCCGATTCGATGACACCGCATGTCGCCGCGTGTCGCGGCGACGGAAGGGACTACATCAAGAGGTGCTCGCCCGCGTTCTCGCCGCCGAGCACGACGTAGTTCACCTTGCGCAGGTCGGTCAGCTTGGTGCCGCCGCCGTAGCTGATGGAGCTCTGCACGTCTTCGCGCATCTCGCGCATCGTGTCGGCGAGCTTGCCCTTGATCGGCTCGAGGATGCGCTTGCCCTCGACGTGCTTGTACTCGCCCTTGTTGAAGTCGCTGGCCGAGCCGAAGTACTCCTTGTAGAGCTTGCCGTCGACCTCGACCGTCTGCCCGGGCGACTCTTCATGGCCGGCGAACAACGAGCCGATCATCACCATCGAGGCGCCGAAGCGGATGCTCTTGGCGATGTCGCCGTGGTGGCGGATGCCGCCGTCGGCAATGATCGGCTTGGTGGCCACGCGCGCACACCACTTCAGCGCCGAGAGCTGCCAGCCGCCGGTGCCGAAGCCGGTCTTCAGCTTGGTGATGCACACCTTGCCCGGGCCGACGCCGACCTTGGTGGCGTCCGCGCCCCAGTTCTCCAGGTCGATCACCGCCTCGGGCGTGGCCACGTTGCCGGCGATCACGAAAGCCTTCGGCAGCTTCTGCTTGATGTGCTCGATCATCTTGCGCACGCTCTCGGCATGGCCGTGCGCGATGTCGATGGTGATGTAGTCGGCGCCCACGCCCTCGAGCGCGAGGTGGTCGATGACCTGGTAGTCGGCCGGCTTCACGCCCGAGCTGACCGACACCAGCAGGCCCTTGGCGCGCATCTGCTTCGCGTAGGCCAGCGTGTCCAGGTCGAAGCGGTGCATGACGTAGAAATAGCCGTTGGCGGCCAGCCACTCGGTGATCGGCTCGTCGACCACCGTCTTCATGTTGGCCGGCACCACCGGCAGCTTGAAGCGGTGCGGGCCGAACTCGATCGAGGGGTCGCACTCGCTGCGGCTTTCCACGCGGCACTTGCGCGGCAGGAGCAGGATGTTGTCGTAGTCGAAGATTTCCATGAAGCGGCTCCGTGAAGGGGAAAACGAGCGCTTGACTTGGAATCCCGGTGCATCGGCGAGGCCGTCGGCGGGGACGGTGCCAGAAATGCGAACCGGGCGCCAACATTTGGGCCCGGTGGCGAATTCTACGCGGATGCGCCCGGCGGCGCGTACAGGCGAGCGAGGTCGACAGTGGCACGCCGCCCGATGCTCGCGCCATGCTCGGCCAGCCAGCGCTGCGCCCGCGCGCGGCCCTGGTCGCGCAGCCGTTCGAGGAAGGGCAGGTGCGCGATCAGCCGCGTTTCGGCCGACAGCGCGCCCAGGTCGTCGTGCGCATCGATCAGGTGGGTGCGAAGCGCGCGCAGGCGGCGCTCCAGCCGCCCGGCGCCCAGGCCGAAGGCGATGACCGGGCCTCGCGCTTCCTCGCAGGCCTCGGCGAGCAGCGTGGCTTCGCGCAGGAAGCTGGCGTTGAAGGTGAACTCGAGCGCCCGTGCGCGGATCTCTTCGGCGCTGCGCGGCACCTCGCCGTAGTCCAGCGGGCTCAGCGAGACGATCAGCAGGTCGGCCACGCCGCAGCGTACCAGCGGGAACAGCGCCGGGTTGGCGCTGTAGCCGCCGTCCCAGTAGGGCTCGCCGTCGATCATCACCGCGTGGTGCACGGTGGGCAGGCAGGCCGAGGCCAGCGCAGCCTCCACGCTCAGATCGGCGTTGCCGAACAGGCGCAGCCGGCCGGTGCTGGCGTGCGTGGCGGCGATGAACAGCCGCGGCGCGCGGCTCGAGCGCAGGCGCTTGAAATCGATCTGCGCCTCGAGCACGTCGCGCAGCGGGTTCAGCCCGAGCGGGTTGAGCTGGTAGGGCGAAAGCAGCCGCGTCCAGTGCATCAACGCGCGCAAGCCTGGAGCGAGGCCGGGGCTGTCGGTCGGGCCGACCATCAGCATCTCGAAGGGCAGCTGCGTGCCGACGGTGCGCCAGAAGTCGGCGAGCGATTCGCGCGCCGCCTCGGCGCCTCCGCGCAGCAGGCCATGGGCCAGCGCGAGCGCGTTCATCGCGCCGGCGCTGGTGCCGCTGATCGCCGAGATGGGGAAGCGGCCATCCTCGAGCAGCGCGTCGAGCACGCCCCAGGTGAAGGCGCCGTGCGCGCCGCCGCCTTGCAGCGCGAGGCCGAGCGAAGGTGTGCCGAACGAGCGGGCGAACGAACGAGCGAAAGGACGCGTGGAGAACCAGGACATGCCCGCAGTGTCGCCGCTGCGCATGCCGAGGGCGGTGACGGGCCGGAACCTAGAATGTGACGATGAGTTCCAGCGCCCCGCACGACGACCGCGAGATTCCTCTGTTCGAGGAGCACGAGGCGGCCGCACCGCCGCCCGACATGGGCGGGCTGCTGCGCGGGCTCAACCCCGAACAGCTCGCCGCGGTGACATTGCCGGCGCGCCCGGCGCTGATCCTCGCCGGCGCGGGCTCGGGCAAGACGCGCGTGCTGACCACGCGCATCGCCTGGCTGATCAGCAACGGCATGGTCTCGCCGGCCGGCGTGATGGCGGTGACCTTCACCAACAAGGCGGCCAAGGAGATGCTCACGCGGCTGGCCGCGATGCTGCCGCTGCCGGTGCGCGGCATGTGGGTGGGCACCTTCCATGGCCTGTGCAACCGCTTCCTGCGCGCGCACTGGAAGCTCGCCGCCTTGCCCCAGGGTTTCCAGATCCTCGACTCGGCCGACCAGCTCTCGGCCGTCAAGCGTGTCATCAAGGCGATGAACCTCGACGAAGAGCGCCACGTGCCCAAGCAGGTCACGTGGTTCATCGCCGCGCAGAAGGAAGACGGCCTGCGCCCGAAGGACGTGGAGGTGCGCGACGAGCTCACCCGCGTGATGGTGCAGGTCTACCAGGGCTACGAGGAGCAGTGCCAGCGCGAGGGCGTGGTCGATTTCGCCGAGCTGATGCTGCGCACCTACGAGCTGATGCGCGACAACGCCGCGCTGCGCGACCACTACCGGCGCCGCTTCTCGCACATCCTGGTCGACGAGTTCCAGGACACCAACAAGCTGCAGTACGCCTGGCTGAAGATGTTCGCCGGGCCGCACGCGGCCGTCTTCGCCGTCGGCGACGACGACCAGAGCATCTACGCCTTTCGCGGCGCGCAGGTCGGCAACATGAGCGCCTTCGAGCGCGAATTCAAGGTCGAGCAGGTCATCAAGCTGGAGCGCAATTACCGCAGCTACGGCAACATCCTCGACACCGCCAACGAGCTGATCTCGCACAACCAGAAGCGGCTGGGCAAGAACCTCACCACCGATGCCGGCGCCGGCGAGCCGGTGCGCGTGCACGAAGCCACCAGCGACTTCGCCGAGGCGCAATGGTTCGTCGAGGAGGCGCAGCAACTGCACCGCGATGGCATCCCGCGCAGCAGCATCGCGCTCCTCTACCGCAGCAACGCGCAAAGCCGCGTTCTCGAGAGCGCGCTGTTCAACGCCGGCATGCCGTACAAGGTCTACGGCGGGCTGCGTTTCTTCGAGCGTGCCGAGGTGAAGCACGCGCTCTCCTACCTGCGCCTGGTCGAGAACCCGAACGACGACACGAGCTTCTTGCGCGTGGTGAATTTCCCGACGCGTGGCATCGGCGCGCGCACGGTCGAGTTGCTTCAGGACGCAGCGCGTGCCAGCGGCCGCAGCCTCTCGCAGAGTGTCGGCGCGGTGGCCGGCAAGGGCGGCAGCAACCTGCAGGCCTTCGTGGCGCTCATCGATGCGATGCGCGATGCCACCAAGGGCCTGACGCTGCGCGAGATCATCGAGCACATGCTGCACGCCTCGGGTCTGGTGGACTTCTACAAGACCGACAAGGAAGGCAAGGACCGGCTCGAGAACCTGGAAGAACTGGTGAACGCCGCCGAGGCCTTCGTCACGCAGGAGGGTTTCGGCAAGGATGCCGTGGCGCTGCCGGTGGACGAGCAGGGCACGGCTGTCGAGCAGGTGCCCGACGCCGAGACGGGCGAGATCATGTCGCCGCTGGCGGCCTTCCTGACGCATGCCTCGCTGGAGGCCGGCGACAACCAGGCGCAGGCCGGGCAGGATGCGATCCAGCTGATGACGGTGCACTCGGCCAAGGGCCTGGAGTTCGACGCGGTGTTCATCACCGGTCTCGAGGAGGGCCTGTTCCCGCACGAGAACAGCCTGGCCGACCACGACGGCCTGGAGGAAGAGCGCCGGCTGATGTACGTGGCCATCACGCGGGCGCGCAAGCGCCTGTACCTGAGCTTCAGCCAGACGCGCATGCTGCATGGCCAGACGCGCTACAACGTGAAGAGCCGCTTCTTCGACGAGTTGCCCGAGGCCTGCCTGAAGTGGATCACGCCGCGCAACCAGGGCTTCGGCTCGGGCTTCGCGCGGGAGTACCAGCAGGCCTGGCAACGCGGCTCGGGGCTGGGCTCGATCGTCGGCGCAGGGCGCGTGGAGCCGCGGCCGGCGAGCAGCTATCCGTCGGCCCCGAAGACGAGCACCGCGCAGGGCCTGCGCACGGGGCAGAGCGTGTTCCACACCAAGTTCGGCGAGGGCGTGATCCTCACGCTCGAGGGCAGTGGCGAAGATGCACGCGCCCAGGTCAACTTCGGCCGCCACGGCATGAAGTGGCTGGCGCTGTCGGTGGCCAAGCTCACGCCGGTGAACTGAGCCGCTGCGGCGGCGGATTCTGCGCACAAGCTCACGTGCCGCGTGGTGACCGGTAAGGCGGCGCCGCGACAGCCGACCGAGCACTGCGGGATGGGTCCGCGAAGGAGAGCCACGTGCTTGGAATCTGGACGCGCGCCGCGGTGCTGGTGCTGCTGAGCCTCTTTGCCGTGTTCGCCCGGGCGGAAGGCGAGCCCTTCAAGCTGAGCGGCCGAACGCTGGCCGGCCAGCCTTTCAGCAGCGAGGCGCAGCGCGGCAAGGTGCTCATGCTCTTCTACTGGAGCACCGACTGCGCGGTGTGCCGCTCGAAGATGGCCGAACTGCGCGCCAACGCCCAAGGCTGGCGGGGCAAACCCTTCGAACTGGTGCTGGTCAGCGAGGACCGGCGCCGCGACGACCTGCTGGCTTACGACAAGGCCTGGAAGTCCACGCAGGATCCGGCACTGCAACCGCCCAGCCTCTGGGCCGGCGACGCTGGTTTCGTCGATTCGTTGCGCCAACGCCCGAAGCGCCTGCCGTTCACGGTCGTTCTCGATGCGCAGGGCATGGAGCGAGCCCATTTCGAGGGTCGCATTCCCGCCGAGGCCTGGGACGCAGTGGCGGAACTGCTGCCCTGATCACTCGCTGGTCGAGATGTCGACCACCTTGCCGCTGCGCGGCTCGACCTGGCAGCGGTAGCTGAACGGGATCAGGTTCATGCCCGGCGCGCGCTCCACCGAGCCCTTGCCGACAAGATCGACACGGCCGTTCGTGCCTGGCTGCATGCGCCTCGAGTCGGCACCGAAATTGATGCGGCCCACGCGCGGGTGCAGTCGCTTCAGCGCGCTGGCCGCTGCGGCCTCGCAGGCTTCCGGCGAGACGTTGGTGAGGTCGGGCTCGAACGCCTTCTCGGGCGCTGCGCGCGCTGCGCCGGCATCGCGGAACACCACGCCGGAGGTGGCGTCGGAGGCCGCGTTGTAGGCGCAGCTGTAGGTGAAGCTCACGCTGCCGGCGGCGCCGCGGTAGCGGCCCTCGCCCTTGATGGCGGTCTCGTCGTCGCCGCTGGGCAGCAGCACGCGCTTGGCGGCGAGGAACTGCACCTCCTTGGCGTTCGGGCCGCGCATGCGGCGGATCGTCTCACTGACCTCCGTCTCGCAACGATCGGTGGCCTTGGCCGTGTCGGCGGGTGCGGCGCTCACGCGCAGCACCACTGTGGCGAACAAGGCGCTGGCGAGCAGGGTCGGGAGCTTGAGCATGGTCTAGGGCGGTGAAACTTCTGCGAGTGGCAGCGATGGTGGCCGCATTGTCGCGCCCGGGCAAGGGCCCATGACAGTAACACCTGTGCGGCGAATGCGGGGTGGGCCTTGCTCGTGTCCTGTTCCACAATCGGGACACAGCGGGAGCATGGATTGAACGACAGGGAAATCGTCGGTTTTCACGCGGCGGCCGAAGTGATGCAGGGCCGGCGCACGGCCATGCGCCAGCTGTGGTTGCTGGCCACGGCGACACTGGCCGGCTGCGGCGGCGGCTCCGCCTCCAGCCCGGCGGCGCCAGTACCCGCACCCGCACCCGCACCCGCACCTGCACCTGCACCTGCACCTGCACCGGCACCGGCACCCGCGCCTGCACCCGCACCCGCGCCTGCACCTGCACCTGCACCTGCACCTGCACCTGCACCTGCACCTGCACCTGCACCTGCACCTGCACCTGCACCTGCACCGGCACCTGCACCTGCACCTGCACCTGCACCTGCACCAGGCGCGCCGGCCTTGGGGGCACACCAGCTGGTGTTCAACCGTGACGGCGTTTCGGTATCGCCACTGTCGACTTCGGCCCTGACCACCTCGGCCAGCGGCAGCACGCTGCTGGCTTGCGTGGGCCGCGGCGTGGTGTCGGCGCAGAGCGCGCCGACCGACAACAAGGGCAACACCTTCGTGCAGCTCGGCACGACGCACACCTACACCTTGTGGACCGGTTCGGGCACGGCGCTCTATGCCTGCGAGCAAGCCAGCGGTGGTGCCGGGCATGTGGTCACCGCGGCCAAGCCGCAACCCAGCGACGAGACCACGCTCAGCGTGATCGAGGTCACCGGCGGCGGGGTGGTGCGGCCGGCGTTATGGCGCGAAGTGCTGGCGGGGTCGCCGCTGACCAGTGCCAGCATCACCACCACGGGGCCGGCTCTGTTGGTGGCCTGGTGGTGGGGTGATGCCGGGGTCCAGTCCGACAAGACGGCGGTGCCCGACAGCGGCTTCAGCGTCGTCGACTCCGTGCTGGCTTCCGGGGCCCTCGTGCAATGCGCCGTGGCGGTGCGTCAGGTCAGTGTGGCCGGGACCTACAACGTCACCTGGACCGCGACGCCCACGCAGGGCGCGCAGCTCTGGATCGTGGCGGTTCAGTCGGCTTGAGCTGCCGCGCTGCTGCCCAAACGAGCGAACCGTCGCAGCGCGAGGCCCGACAAGGGGCTCCGCGCTGATTCCACCAGTTGTGCACAGGCTTCTCCACCGCCGCTGTGGACAAGCCTTCTGAAGCCTGCGTGCCGGATGCCGAGCCCGGTTGTCGATGGCAGTGCAAGGCATGACCTGCCTTGATGTCGTGCAGACCCTGGATTCGTGCACATGACCCCGATGACTCCGCACAGTGGAATCGACCCGCACGCACTGCTGACCTGCGCGACCTTGGGCAGTTTCTTCTTGCCTCGAGCCCGGCGCTAACCCAAGGTCGTGGCACGCGAGCCGGTTCTCGACCCATCCGCGCCGGACCCTGTGGTACGCGCCAAAAGCAAAAAAGTCAGCCGGCGTGAACCGGCTGACTCTTGGCTATCTTGGCTCCCCGACCTGGGCTCGAACCAGGGACCTACGGATTAACAGTCGAACCGGACAGGTTCAAGGAAGTGGCGTAAGTTGTTGTCACTGTTGATGAATTTGGCGTTCTGGAGACGCGCGTTTTGAGCCGAAAAGTGGCTGTTTTCAGGCTGTTTTTTCGAAGTTACGGCACAAATCCGTCACAGTGATTCGGGGGGCTCAAGGGCATGGTCCGCAAGGCGGTGAGGAGGCTCCGCGAGACGCCGGGCGGGCATACGAAAGCTGCATCCAATAGCCGCCAACTGGGAGTTCGATTCATGCCCAGACTGGTCGCGGCGACTTGAGCTCATGGGCCCATCGAAGCAGGTGCTGCCAGATCCTTTTGGCGGTTGCACCATGCGCACAGGCATCTGTTCAGAATATTGGACAGGTACCAGGCGACTTGATCACTATTCTGCGCACCCAACATCGGTCGCCGTTGTGGGGTGAATCAACGGTTCGCGGATGTTCGCTCCAAACAAGGAGTCGCCGTCGCCGGCGGCGGGTGTCGCGAACTCAGCCCGAGAGGATCTCGATGTCGAGGTCGGCACCGAGTTGGCCCAGGGCGTTGCGGCGCCGGGTCTGCTCCTGGCGGTGCCAGACCAAGACTGCGGATCGGAGTACCCGTCGCTGGTTCCCAACCTGCTGGTGCAGCGGAATGTCGCCGGCCTCGATGCGGGCCACGATGTAGGGGCGCGATGCGCCGACCAGGTCGGCTGCTTCCTGGGTGGTGAGAATGTGTCTGGCGGCCGGCTCAGGCCGGGCAGTGACGTTCTCTCGAGCGCTGGCGCTGATCGCTGGGATCTGGAAGAGCTGCGCAAACTCGCCCTTGATCAATCGCGTGGCCTGAGCCGTCAACTTGACATGGCGCCGCACGACTTCGACCAGCAGGTCGAGGTCGACATTCACGGACAGCGCAAGAGGGGCGACGCGCCGCTTGGATTCGGTGGTCTTGCGGGCGCTCTTCATGCGGGCAAGTTTGGCATGCTGACTCGAAGCACGCGAAACAGACGAAACTTTGCTGGCGCATGCAACAGCGCTCGCAACGCCGGATCATCCTCTGCGCCCCCGGTCCGGACACCCGCCGTCGGGCGCTCCCGCAAAATGCGCAAACCATGCACCACCTGATCCTGCGCTCAGGCCCGGAACTGGTCCTGCGGGCTTTCCGCCCCGAACCTGACGAACTCGGCCCGCGTCCAAAGGAGCGCGACGTCACCGACCGTGCGCACGAGTTCCTGTTCGAGGCCATCACCCTGCATCCGCAAGCCACGCTGGCCGATGTCTTCGCCTTGATAGAGGCCAGCCCGCTGCTCAAGCGCATCTATCGGCCGTCGTTCGTCGGCGATCTCTGTGCCGAGGCGAGCAAAGGCCCGGTCCATGGTGAGCAGCCTGCGCACGATCGCATCGAATACCTGGAGCTGTACGCGCAGTGGGGCCTGGACACGCACACCCAGACCTACAGCAGCACGACCCGGCTGCGCCTGCATGGCGTTGGGCCTGTGCAGCAGGAAGACCACCCCGAGGAGCACAAGCGCAAGGGCGAACGCATCGAGTGGGCCGTGTCGCTCACGCCACTGCGTGAACTGCTTGCGTTGCCTGTCCGGGTGAACCACAGCATGCGCATCACCGAGGACGATCAGGCCGCCCAGGCCTGGATGCAGGAGATCGGGCGTGCGCAGGTGGAAGACGTGACGCTGGGCCAGGTGATCGAAGGGTTGTTGTGGGAGCTGTCGTTCCACGGCGGTCCTGCCGAGCAGGAAGCCGTGGCCGAGGGCCTGCGGCAGCAGGTGGCCGAGTTGAAGGACGGCACGGCCAAGACGTATTCGTCCGACGAGGTTTTCGAACGCCTGGGCTTGCCTGGCTGCGACGGCCTGTTCGATGAGTTCGGCGGGCACAAACCCCGCGAGGTGGACCAGGCCTTGCGTGACATCGGCGACACCGAGAACGCTGCCGACTGGATCGCACGCAAGTTCGAGGGCCGGGTGGTCGTAAAGCCCGAGTTCCGACACCTCAACGGGCGCGAGTTCCGCCGCGCGCGGCAAGACCTGCGGCGATGAGCCATCCGGCGGATCACGCCCTGCTGCAGACGGCTCGGCTGCAGCCCATGAGTCGATTACACTCCACATTCAACTCAAGTTTTGAGTCGATACCCGTGGGCATTCGACTCGCGTCTGCCTCGCCGCATGAAAGCTCGACCGCCCACCTACGTCTGGCAGCACCCGGATTGGCCCGACCTTCGGCATGACCGCGTTCGTGTCGGTGAGGCCCTGGCCAAGGCGCGCCGTGCGCAGGGCCTGGTCGAAGGCAAGCTCGCAGTCCTGGGCTTCGAGCAACGCCTGGAACTGGCCGCAGAAGCCTGGAGCCAGGAGGCGCTGGCAACCTCGGCCATCGAGGGCGAGCGCCTGGACCTGGCCACCGTGCGCAGCTCGGTGGCGCGGCGGCTGGGTGTGGGCCAGCAGGATGGGCCCAGCGCGCCGCGCAACGTGGAAGGCCTGCTCGACATCATGGACGACGCGGTCAAGCGCTGCCAGGACCCGCTGACCCATGAGCGCCTGCACGCCTGGCATGCTGCGCTCTTTCCCACCGGCTACTCCGGCATGACGAAGATCCGCGTCGGCGGCTACCGCGAGCATGGTGAGCCGATGCAGATCGTCAGTGGCCGTGTGGGACGAGAGAAGGTGCACTACGAGGCACCACCTTCGGCGCGGGTGCCCGACGAGATGGAGCGCCTCCTGCAGTGGTTCAACGCTGCCGCCGAACCCGACACGCTGGTCCGGGCAGCGCTCGCGCACCTGTGGTTCGAGACCATCCACCCTTTCGAGGACGGCAACGGCCGCCTCGGGCGCGTGCTGGTCGACCTGCTGCTGGCCCGCGACAGCGGCGAAGCCAGCCGCCTGTTCCGCACGTCCCAGCGCCTGCTCGATCGTCGCCGCGACTACTACGCGAACCTGGAGCGCGCGCAGCATGGCGACCCCGACGTGACGGACTGGGTGTGCTGGTTCATCGAACAGATGCAGGCCGCCTGCGAAGAGGCGTCGACGGTGGTGGACCACACGCTCGTGAAGGCGCGTTTCTGGCTGGACCACGGCAACAAGGCCATGAATGAACGGCAACGCAAGGTGATGAACCTGCTGCTCGATGCCGGGCCGGGTGGTTTCGACGGCGGCATGAGCACGAAGAAGTACGAGAACGTCACTGGCACGTCGCGGGCGACAGCGTCGCGCGAACTCATCGACCTTGAAGCGATGGGGCTGCTGCAGCAGGTGGGCGGTGGCCGCTCGACGCGCTACTACGTCAGGCTGCCTGGCTGGGTGCCGGCGTCGACGTAGCCTGTACTTCAGGCTCCGGGCAGGCCGGAAACGGGTGCAATTGGGTGAAGAAATGGAGCGCGCTGTCTTGCGTTCGTGCCGCCTTGGATTGAAGGAACCGAACCATGGCATGACGGAGTCGCCGACTTTGGCCGCCAGCGCGGTCCGCCGGCCTTTGATCCCGTCACCTGGTCAGCGAGCGATCCGCCCAGGCGCGGACTTGTGCGACCTGCGATTCGTCGAGAGGCAATTGTTCCCGCCGACTGAGCTCGAGCACGCTGTCGATGAAGCGTTGAGCGAGCGACTTCGGATCGTCGGCGCCTTCGCCGAACGGATGGCCCCCGAGCACGATGCCTTTGAGGACGAAGCTCACGTCAGCGCGACTGATGGCATGCCCCGCCTCGCGACACTGGTCGCGGACCCTCTTGCCTGTCTCGGCAAGCTGGAACGGTTGGGCCTGGAGGTCTGCTGACAGCGCCGCGAGCACGGCATGCAGTTCGACTGGCGAGAGCAACGGCATCCCCGTGGCCACGTGGACAAGGTTCATGACCGGCAGGAGATCGCTGTCGATTCCCCAGTCCGGCCGAGCCGAGGAGTTCGGGCCGGCAGGCGGCGGCGACGGGAAGTCCGGATCAGTGACAAAGCCACCGGCAACCGACCAGTCCGTGCGCAGGGGCCCGAGATCCAGGGCTTCCAGGAAGCGCCTGAATGTCGCCTTGCCGCCCCAATCCGCGGCCAGCGAGCCATGCCGATCAATGATCAGCTGGGCCAGCCTGCCGCACGGCACGGGCCTTCGTGCCGCAGCAACTTCGTCGCGAACCAGTTGGCCCACGGCCGCCAAGTTCCCTGTGCTGGCCCCGGCCTGCTTGGCTGTAGTGCCGCTGCGCTCAGGCGACTCGTGACGGGCCGGATCAAGGATCACGCCTGTTTCCCAGCGGACGAGCAGTGGCTCGAGCTTCAGCGAGTCCACCAGCGCACGGAAGCTGTTGAACCCGGCCCAATCGGCAGGGTCGAGCCCGTTGACCTCTGCGGGGGCCTTGCTGGCCAGCCAGGGCAACGCGACAGGTTTGGAAGATCCTGCGACGGCCTTGCTGATGAACACGCCAACGTCTCGAGCAACATCTGCCTTCGACCGCTCGGGAACGGCCGGCGGTGCCGCGGGCGCGGATTCCGGTTCGTCGAATCCGAGTCCGGCTCTGATGAATTCGTCCTGGTCGATCAGGAGATCGGCGGATGCCTGATAGGCCGCGGAGGGGAATCCGATGGCCAGAACTGTGGTGCGTCGATCCCACCGTCGCAGCTTGCGCAGGACCGGTGTGAAATCGGCATCCGCCGAGAACACGATGAACTCGTCATAGTGAACCTGGTGCTGCAGCAGCTCGACGATGTCCAGCACCATGTGGATGTCGGTGCTGGTCTTGCCCTCGCTCGTCATTGCCGGGCAGTCGATGATCTCGAAGCCGGCTCGGTTGAAGGCCGGCCGGAATCTCTGGTAGACCTGCGGATTGAGGTAACAGCGCCGGACGAGCAGGCGCCGTGGCGCACCCTCGGGCGCGTGCGGCGGAGCAGGCAACGCATCCGTGAGCCATCGAATCCAGTTCATTGGCTGGAACGCGAAGCGATCGGCGACTGCGGGATCGAGCCGCCGCAGGCCGGAGAAGACATTGTCGAAATCGACGAACAGTGCGCTTTTCATGCCCGTCACGATGACGCCCAACGAGTCGGTGGAAATGCGAGGTTAGCAGCCGCTGCCTGGGCTGACCTTGATGTCTGCCGCGTCGGCGTGCGGGCCGCTTTCGCCCGCTACGGCAACCTCGGTCAAGTCGTTCGAGTGTGACCGCGGTTGCCTTCGAGCTTCCGTGCGGGCGCCTTGAAAACGTTCTTCTGGTTCCACACCAGGAAAGGCGGCGCCGGCCGCATGTCCACCTGCTGCGGCGCCAGCAAGCGCTGCCCGTGGTGTCGCAATTCGCCTTGCTGGCTTCGGTCTCCGGCCATCGCGTGCTGGCTGAAGATCACCCGGTGTTCGGCAGGTTCAACGGTGAACGCGCCCAGGTCGAACAACTTGTGGTGCAGCGCGCACAGGGCCAGGCCGTTGGGTTCGATGTCGGGGCCGCCGACGTGGTGCCACTGGATGTGGGCGGCTTCTAGGCCCGCGCTCACCTGGCCGATGCGCAGGTCGAAGCCGCAGACGCAGCACCGGTACTCGTAGGCGCGCAGCACCCGTTCGCGGAAGCCGGGGTCGCGCCTGCGGCGTTCAGCCGTGCCATAGGCCGGCACGTCCGGTTCGCTGGCCAAGTGCGCCACCGGGCGATCCAGGTCCAGCCCGACAGCGGCGGCGATGTCGGCATGCAGCGTTGCGGGGAAGTAGGCTTCCAGCACGCGTGCCGCCACGGCTTCCAGCAGGCCGGGAACCTTGCGAAGGGCCTCGTCCACCTGCGGCGGAAAGCCGCCCTGCACGTGATGCGTCCGCAGTTCACCCAGGTTGGGCGTGGCACCGGCCGGACGGGACAGCATCTCACGGGGCCCGTTCAGATCCCACAGCGCGCCCTGGCCATCCGTGGCGAGGTGCCAGAACGGGTAGTGGCGCGACTTTGCGGCACCGCTGGGGCCGAACTCGGCCAGCAGCGCTTGCAGCGAACCGTCGATGGCGGCGAACTCCACGAGCCGCGGCTCATCGTGTTGCACGCGGGCCAGCGCCAGCAGGATCAGCAGCGGCTTGTGCGGGGCATACACACCGGCCCGCTGGGCGCGCCGGATGTTGTCAAAGGTCTCCAGGACCTGCGCGGCCGTCTTCATTTCAAACTGGCTCACCGCCACGAGCAGACCAGTAGTCGGCACGCTCCGGAAAGATCCACCGCACACCACCGCGCGGATCGACCTGGTCGCCTGTGTAGCGCGGGATCAGGTGCACATGCAGGTGCGGCACCGTCTGCCCGGCAGCCGGGCCGTCGTTGATGCCGATGTTGTAGCCATCGGGGCGCAGCGTCTGGTCCAAGTCGCGACGGGCCACATCGAGCAACTCGAAGACGGCGTCGCGCTCTGCTTGCACAAGGTCGAAGAAGCTCCGTACATGCCGCTTCGGCAGCACCAGTGTGTGGCCGCGCGATACGGGGTACCCATCCCGGATGACCACAGCGAGGTGGTTGGCATGCACGATCCTGGTGGGCGGCAAGGTGCAGAACAGGCAGTCGGTGGCAGCAGACGTCGACATGGCCGATCAAGCGTAACTCAGCGACGGGCGCGACTCGAACCCAGGTACACCGATGTGATCTGGGTTCTCGAATGCCCGAGCGACTCCGAGACCAGGCGCCGCGCCGCCAGGTCGACCGTCGCATCGGCGCGCTCCGCCGTGGCCACCGGCGGCGCCACCCCCGTCTCGGCTTGGTAGCGCTCGGCCGCATAGCCATGCCGCAGGCCATGCGCCGTCACGCCGAGCATGGCCTTGGTCAGGCCGAACAGCTCCATCACGTAGCGCTGGTGCCGGATGGCCCTGGCAAGTTGGTAGCGCGGGTCGCTGAGGCTGTCGTTCTCGCCGGGCGCCACGCGGCGCGCGTGCTCGATCGCGGCCAACTGGCTGGGCGTCACCGCCGGCACGTAGCGCAGCCGGCCGCCCTTGGTGCCGCGCTTCAGTTGCAGATATTCCCCCGCGTCGCCGCCCTCCTTGTCGGCCTGGGCCGCGGTCACGATGTCCTGGTGGGGGCGGAACATCACCGCTTCCTTGCAGCGTAGGCCGAACTCCTTCATCAGCTCGATCTGCACGGCCACGCGCTCGTCGAACTCGGCAACGGTCGCGATCACGTCCTCCGGCACCACGCCGTTGTCGTCCCAGGCCTTGCTGTGCTTGGTCACGTAGCTGCGGCGGTAGAGGGTCTCGTCGCTGATGTAGGCACTGATCGGCAGCACCAGGCCGGGCTTGCCGATCCAGCCAGCGAAGGTGCGCAGGTAGCTGTGCGCCTTCTGGATGGCGGAAGGTCCGAGCTCGCCGGCCTTGGCGCGCCGTTCCATGTCGGCGAACAGGAAGCGCACATGCCGGTCGCCGAAGGAGCGTGGGTCGAGCTTGAAGGACTTGATGTCGTTGTGCTCCAGGAGGTGGAAGGCGCGGTGGATGTACTGGCGCCGGTCCTCCATGGTGTCGTAGGAGACGCCCTTGTCCTTGACGGCGTGGCGGAAGTTGTTCTGAATGAGGATGGCGTTGAGGACGAAGGTGCGCCTGCCGAATTGAGGCGGCAGGGTGCGCAGGTTGACGGTGCGCGGGTCGAGGTCACGCATGGTGGTGCTCCGTGCTGGCCGCTGGCATGGCCAGCGGTCGGGTGGGTTCGTGCGGCACCGTCCCGCCGGTGCCAGGCGCATTCAGGGTTCGCGCTTGCCGCCATCGGCATGGGCGCAGGCCAGTCGTAAAAGTGATCGCCCAAACACGGCGTCTGGCGCCGTGGCAGCCCGCTCAAGGCGGGGCGCAGGGGAATGGCCACGTTGGTGGCCACGCTGCGCAGCAGGTGCATGGGCGTCACCCATGCTGAAGCGCTCGGGGCGCTTCAGGGCTTCACGATCTGCCGCATGGCCTGAGTGCGCCAGTGCCACCTGGCGCGCCATGCGTGCGTGCACACCGGCGAACCCGATCGTGTCGGTGTTCGACGGCGCCTTGTAGGCGCGCACGCAGCAGTCGTTGGGGAGTCTTTCAGCAGGCATCGCGTGCCCGCTGCAGTTGCGCGATCGACGTCGCGCGCATCAAGCCGCATGGCTCGGGGGCCAGGGGCTTGCAAGTCGGCAACGACCAAGGTCGCTGCCGGCATCGTCATCGGCTGTCGGGTTGACAGACCGGGGATCAGAGCCCGATGGCTCGTGCACCCGAAGGTGCTCTGGAGGGCTTGCCAATTCGCGCTCGATGCGCCCGGTGGGCCAGCTGCCCGGTGCCAAAGGCGATACAAGCATGCGCGATGGCCGCCGTCCTTGCAAGCGCGAAAAGTGCCGTTACGGCGCCAATACCTGCGTGAGGGCTGCAAGCGCCTGGGGTTGACGGACGGATTCCATACCTCTCTCTCCGAAGCCTGCTCGTGCCGGACTTGCTGGTCGGGTTGCAGACGCACCGGAAACAGACCTGAAGGTCAAAACAGGCGATCGGACGACCGCATCACTCGGGCTGCAACCCAATTTCGCCGAAGCAAACCGTACCGAAGCGCGTGGCCCCGCCAATCGACGGCCGGTTTCCGGGGGTGTTTGGACCCGCCTTTCGATTGGACGAGATCGGCCGCGTTGGCAACAGTAGAGCCATGTCGGCACCACTGCTGTTGGAGGTCCCATGGGAAGCCTAGTCAGGGCCATCGATCTCGGCTTCGGCCACACGAAATTCACCACCGTCAACGCGAGCGGCGAGATCCGGTACGCCAGCTTTCCGTCGCTGGCCCTTGCCAGCGTCGAGCCGCACACGGCGCGCCCTTTGCTGGCGCCGCGGCGGACGGTGTCGGTGCGGGTGGGCCAACTGTTCTACGAGGTGGGGCCGGATGTTCTGTCGGTCGGCGCGCGCAGCAAGCCCATCCTGTCGGTCGAGGGCTACACACAGGCAGCCGACTACAAGGCCTTGATGCTCGGCGCACTGCACTACATGCAGGCCGACGAGATCGACGTGCTGGTGGTGGGCCTGCCAGTCTCGGAGTTCACCGCGCGCAAGTCGGCGCTGGAACGCCTTTGCGTGGGCGAGCACGACGTGGGCAAGGGCCGCAAGGTGCGGGTGCACAAGGCGCTGGTGGTGGCGCAGCCGCAAGGTGCGCTGGTGGCCTATGCCGAAGAGCATGGCCTGCTGGACCAGATCGGCCAGCAGGAAAACCTGATCATCGATTGCGGCACGCGCACGCTGGACTGGCTGACGGCGCGCGGCCTGCGCCTGGTGGCCAACCGCAGCTACTCGGCGCAGTACGGTGTGCACGATGTGGTGTCGGCGATCTGCGAGGCCATCTCGCGCGAGATCGGCGAGCGCTACGACGAACCGCACACCGTGGACGAGGCCCTGCGCACCGGCAGGAGCCTCACGACCTACGGCAAGGCTCGCGAGATCCAGCGCTACATGCCCATCGCCGAGCGCATTGCCGTCGAAGGCATCCAAGCATTGACCAATTCCATTGGCGGCAAGTACCGCTTCGCCAACATCGTGCTGAGCGGTGGCGGCGCGCATCTCTTCCGAAAGGCACTACGGGACGCCTTCAAGAAGCAGCCGGTGCTGGAGCTGGCCGACCCGTTCTACGCGAACGTGCGCGGCTTTCAGCGTGCCGGTGTCGACCGTCTACGCGCCCAGCCCGCCACCGATGCCAGCCAAGGAGCACAGCATGAAGCGCAATGAAAGTGCCGACGAAGCGCCTGGTCCAGAGGGCACTGGCCGCGACGAACCGATGCTGGAGTTCTACGCCCAGGTGGGCGCATGGCAGCACGGCCCGCTGTACGAAGACCTGGCGAGGCTGCCGAAGGGCCGGCGCCGCGCCGAGCGCTTCCGCACGCTGGCCTACCTGGGCGTCCTCGTCGAGCAGGAAAGGCGAAATGGCGAGGCCAGACCCGGCGCATTGCTCAGGCCGGCATCGCCACCGGTTAGCCCGTCGGCCGGCGGCATCTTCGACGACCCGCTGCCGGAGTAGCCGGCGGTGCAAGCCTTGACCGCGGCCGACCCCATGGGACCTTCAGGTGAACCTTTACCTGGGAGTCCCCATGTACGTCCTGGAAACGCTGACCGGTCGTCTCATCGAGGCGCGCCGCTACCTCAACCGCATCCCTGGCCTGAGCGACGACGACCCGTCGCGCGAGCGCTGGGAGCTGTGGCTGGCCGACGCCAGCAACCACGAGCACAAGATCGTCGTCTACAGCCGGTGCATGCCGGCGCGTGCGGGCCATGCCGTCACCGTCATCCACTACGGCGGGCGTGGCGTGGGCCTGTACAACCTGAGCATCGGCATGCGCGTGAACTTCGTGCTGGAGAACCCGATCGCGCTGCTGCGGAGCATCGACGTCGTGGTCATCGTGTTCGGAACGTTCGGCGCCTTGATGGCTGGCGCCTACTGGCATCCGATGGTCTGGCTGGTCGGCTTGCCGCTGCTGGCCCTGTACGGCCCGGTGGCGATGCTGAGCCGCCGCCACTACCAAGTCAGCCTGGCCAACCAGGTCGAAGAGATGCTGGACCCGATTCAGGTGGAAGACGTCGTCAAGCCCTTCAAGCCGCGCCGCTGAAACCACCTGCAGCCCGTGCAGGGTCGGGTTGGGGCCCGACCAGCAAGGCCGCTTGGCAGGCGCCCATGACAGGCGTAGATTCATTGCGCACGGGCATGTGCTCCTCGCCATGCTCACCGCCTTGTTCACTGCATAGGGCGGCGTTAGCGGTCGTGACCCGCACTTCAATCGAATCGCCCCGCCAGGGGTGCATCCCCCCATTCGGCTTGAACCGCACGCCAGGCGAATGCCTTGGCCCGGCGCGCGGCAGCCCCGTGGCCCGTTGACGGCCAAACCCATGAACCTTGCACTGCAAGGCCGACGCGGAGCACCACCATGACGAAGAGCCCAGTCATCGCCGCCATTGACGCCGGTACCGGCTTCACGAAGTTCAGCAAGCTGCGCCCGGGCCGGCATGCGGACATCGAAGTCTTCCCGTCGCTCACGGACATCGTCTTTTGCGACAGCCGCTGCAGCAGCCTCAGGGCCCCACGGCGCAATGCCTTGATCCCCTTCGGTACCCACCTGGTCGAGGTGGGCCCGGACATCGAGGCCGCGCTGGGCGATGCGATCTATCACTTGCACGCCGAAGGGTTTGCGGGCACCGATGACTACCGCGCTTGCGTCGCCGGCGCGCTGGCCTTCATCGAAGAGCCCTTCATCGACATGCTGGTGCTGACCGTGCCGATGCGGGAACGCGATGCCCTGGAGCCGCAGATCCGCGACTGGCTGAGCCGACCGGTGCGCACCGCGGCCAATGCCAGCGTCACCGTGGCACGCGTGGAAGTTCTGGCACAGGCCGCGGCCAGCGCCATCGAATGGTTTGACTCGCCCGAGCTCGACGAGACACAGGTGTCGCTGGTTCTGGTGGCGGGCTTCGGCAGCCTGGACTGGGCGCTGTACCGCGGCCGTGACCTTGTGCCTCTGGCCGGCGGCACCGAATACCACGGCGTGGCCAACCTGCTGCGAACCGTGGACGACCGGGTCGGCCAAGGTGCCCCCAGCGGCGATGTCCGGCTCGATGCCGTTGATCAGGCGCTGCGCCATGGCAAGTCCCTGCGGGCGTGCGGACAACTGCATGACCTGCAGCGTCACTGGCCGTGGATCCATGGCCGGGCCCGGCGAATGCTGGGCGGCATCGCGCAAGCATTGACCGAACTGCCGCCCCCGCAGACCGTGTGGCTGGCCGGTGGCGGCGCGGCCTACTTCCTGCAGGCCGCCGAAGGCCTGTTCGATCGACAGGCCGTGCATGTGGCTGCCGAACCCATGCACGCCTGCGTGCGCGGCATGGGCCTGTACGGCAAGCGCCGGCTGATGGCCGACCTGGACGCCCTGCGCGCCTGATCCACCGCGAAGCGAACCCATCCCACCCACACCCCGCGCGCGAGGCGCCCGCGGGGATGCCTGTGAACTTGACGCCTCTAGCGACCGTGCGATCTTTGATCTGACGCCGGCCGCGAAGCAGCAGATCCAACTGACCCGGCTGCGCGCAGCCAGGAAGGCACGGACATGACTGCAGTGACCCCTCTCTTCTACGACCTGCGCGAGACGGCGACGATGCTGCGCGTGGACTACTCCACCGCCTGGAACCTGGTGAACACCGGCCAGCTGAAAGCGATGCAGATCGGCCGGCGCTGGAAGGTGACCCAGGCCGCCATCGATGCCTTCGTACAGCAAGGCACCGAGGCCGTACAGCAGCGGGCGCAAGGCCATCGCAACGCATGTGAACGCATTGGAGGCAGGACATGGGCATCCTCAAACGAGGCACAACCTGGTGGATCGACATCACCGCGCCAGGTGGCCAGCGCGTTAGACAGTCGGCTGAGACAACTGACCGCAAGGCCGCGAAGGAACTCCACGA
>Ga0209480_10000964_pt1 | contig 21892 bp, 11 predicted proteins | sample JI61114C2DNA_FD_187501 | JGI IMG/M metagenome (GOLD analysis project Ga0209480, IMG submission 187501) | Wastewater effluent complex algal communities from Wisconsin, to seasonally profile nutrient transformation and Carbon sequestration -... | ecosystem: Engineered > WWTP > Effluent > Algae... | reverse complement strand
AGAATTTAGAAGCAATGATAATCGTAGAGAACTTGAGTAAAGAGTACGTGATCAAGCATCAATCTGGTGCTCGATACACTGCTTTGCGTGATGTCATTGTCGAGAAGGCGAAGAATATTTTTAAAACAGAACCAAATTCTTCGAATGAATTGTTTCGTGCATTGAATGATGTTTCATTTGAAGTGAAACAAGGGGAACGAGTTGGAATTATTGGCAGAAATGGCGCGGGTAAATCGACACTATTAAAAATCCTTTCGCGCATTGTTACTCCAACAAGAGGAAGAATTACTATTGATGGTCGTGTGGCAAGTTTACTTGAAGTTGGAACAGGATTCCATGCCGAACTTTCTGGAAGAGAAAATATATTTCTCAATGGCGCCATCCTCGGAATGTCGAAGGCGGAAATTCAAAAAAACTTTGATGCGATTGTAGATTTTTCAGGTGTCGAAAAATTTCTAGATACTCCTGTGAAACGATATTCTTCAGGAATGTACGTTCGACTTGCATTTGCGGTAGCAGCGCATTTGGAGCCTGAAATTTTGATCGTAGACGAAGTGCTCGCAGTGGGTGATGCCGAGTTTCAAAAGAAGTGCATCGGCAAAATGAAAGATGTCAGCAATTCAGGTGGCCGCACCGTTCTGTTTGTGAGTCACAATATGGAAGCAATTCAGAAGCTTTGCAATCAAGGTATTTTTCTTCAAAATGGAGGTTTAAAAGAAAGTGGAAGCATATCGCATGTGATCAAATCCTACATGGAAGTTGCCGAAAAAACGGAAGCTATTTTTAAGTTCCCAATTGCAGATGAAAAAATCAGTGCATTTGCCACTGAGTTGCGCATTGAAAATGAGTTAGGGCATTTGTTGCCTGCTGTTCCTGTGGGCGCTCCTTGGCAGGTGCGGATCAAATTTCAGTTGCGTAAAGCATTGCCGGAATTTGTGATTGCATTGGGTGTTACAAGCCCTTTGGGACTTTCAATACGTACTACCTGGACACCTTCTCGAGATCTTATAGAGGGCGAATATGAAGCTGTATTTTATGGAGATGACATGATGCTCACAGAAGGGTTGTACAGTTTTGTCGTCGGTCTTTCTTCTGAAAAAATTACATTGCACTATACTGAAGAAGCTGGCCAATTGACTATTTCAGAAGTAAGTGGATTGTATCAGAACGATCAAATTGTGAATACAAAAAGCAGTTTGATCATCAATCAAATGAGAACTGAAATTATTCGAAATTAATATTTCACTCAAAACACGTTGAACAAGGTCAGTGTAATCATACCCACTTACAATCGCTGTGCTGAATTGATGTTGGCGATCAATAGTGTTTTGAATCAAACGTATGAGGTGCATGAGATTTTAGTATGTGACGATGGTTCAACAGACAATTCGCAGCAATGCATTTTTGAATTGAACAATGACAAAGTAAAGTGGATTGATTGCGGTAGAAATGGAATGCCTTCTATTCCACGAAATAAAGGAATGAAAATCGCAGAAGGCAATTGGTTTGCTTTTTTAGATAGCGATGATTCATGGTTGCCGAAGAAGATCGAAACACAACTTGCCCTTGCGGAAACAATGAAAACCTCTGCTGTTTCTTGCAATGCATTTCGCATTGATGCCAATGGAAGTAATCACGGGGCGTATCAAAGGGACATCATACCGCAACTCATTACAACAAACCATTTATTAAAAACAAATTTGGTCATCTGCAGTTCTGCTTTGATCAAACGAAGTGTGTGTGAAAAAGCAATTGGTTTCCCGGAGTCAAGGTCTATGCGGGCTATCGAAGACTATGCATTTTGGCTTCGCATAAGTACAATGAGCGATTTTGCATACTCCTCTGAGTGTTTTGTCAACTATCGCGACGATGCTTCAACAAGTATTCGATCGGATGATGATGATACATGGAGGCAGCGTGAAAGAATTTTTATTGATTTTCATGAGTGGTGCAAGAACACCGAGGTTGACAAAAAATATGTTTTGTGGTCAAAATCGGAGGTTAAGCGCGCAATGAAGATGAATGGAGTTGGTGTCATTAAACGTTGGATGTATTAAAATGAAGAAGCCGCTGGTCAGTGTCATATTACCTGTTTACAATGGCGATAAATACCTTGAAGCTGCCATCCGAAGTATACTTGATCAAACGTATGCACATTTTGAGTTGATCATTATCAATGACGGTTCGCGTGATAGAAGCGAAGAGGTAGTCAAACAATTCAACGATGCGCGAATACGATACATCTATCAGGAAAATCAAGGTTTAGGAAAAACACTTGTACATGGTGTTTCATTAGCCCAAGGTGAGTTGATTGCGAGACAAGATGCAGACGATATTTCTCTACCTTTTCGATTTGAAAGACAAGTTGAATTTTTTCAAAATCATCCCAATGTAGTTTTGTTGGGAACCTGGGCGGATATCATCGATGAAGACGATAAGTACACTGGACGCACTCATGAACATCCAACAGATTCGCAAGTGCTAAAATTTGAATTGGTCTTCAACAATCCATTTGTGCATTCAAGTGTGATGTTCAGAATAGACGAGGCAGCAAAAGTTGGAGGTTATGCCGATGAACGGAAGGCTTTTGAAGATTATGACCTTTGGTCTAGAATAAGTCATCATTATCCTGTGGCAAATCTTGGAGAAAAGTTGTTGCTTTATCGTGAGGTTTCCTCAGGAATTTCGAAGTCAAATCCAAATTATGACCTTTGGGTGATTGAGGTTTCTCGCAAGAATATTCACTTTTATCTTCCGGAATTGTCCGAGTCTTCTTGCCATGAACTTGCTAGCGTATTTCATGGAAATGGTTCTGAAAAATTTCGAGTTTCGGATCGTGAAATTGAACAGTTTGTCCAACGTGTCATGCAAGTGATTCCTGTAAGTGAACAAGAGGATATACGTCGTGTTAATATTGATCAGAAAGTGTTTGCGATGAAAAGGAGATATTACAACTCAAGACTTACGGCTGATAATTCCTCAGTCTTGGAAAAGTTGGTTTTTCGTATTAAACGTAAATTGCTATTTATGTTTAAACCTAAATCAGTAATAGCATGAAGATACTTCATTGTGTTGAATCTTATTTTCCGGATGTTGGCGGAATGCAGGAAGTTGTAAAACAACTTTCGGAACGTCTAGTGAAATTAGGTCATGAGGTAAGCGTTGCAACGCGAAAATTGGAGGATCGCAAACACACTACAATAAATGGTGTGCAAATTCATGAGTTTGATGTTCGAGGCAATGAGGTGGAGGGTTATCACGGCGAACACGAGGCATACGAACGATTTCTTTTGGAAAGCAAGTTTGATATTGTAACTTTTTTTGCAGCGCAGCAATGGGCAACGGATATAGCTCTTCCAATTCTCAATTCTATTCATGGCAAAAAAGTTTCAGTGCCAACCGGATATTCTGGTTTTTTCAGACCAGAGTATGCTCACTATTTTGAAAAAATGAAATCGCGAATTCATGGCTATGACATGAACGTGTATTTGAGTTTTGATTATCGTGATATTCAATTCGCGAAGGATCAAGGCATCACCAAATTTGTTGTCATCCCGAATGGCGCAGGAGAAGACGAATTTTTGTCCGAAATGAATTTGGATATAAAAAAGGAATTGAACATTCCGAAGGATCATTTCCTCGTTCTTCATGTAGGTTCATACACAGGTGTAAAAGGACAACAAGAAGCGGTAGAAATTTTTATGCGTTCGAATATTCAGCATGGTACATTGCTGATGATTGGAAATAGGTCGGAAAATTACAGAGTGCGTTATAGTAAACGCCCACTCATGTTTTTGCTAAATTTAAAGAATAAATTATTCGGTGACAAAAAAGTTGTATTCAAAGCGTTGCCTCGCCAGTTGACCGTTGCAGCGTATCGTCAATCGGATGTTTTTCTTTTTCCATCCAACATTGAATGTTCGCCAATTGTTCTTTTTGAGTGCGCTGCAGCGGGCCTTCCGTTTCTTAGTAATGATGTTGGCAATGCGGTTGAAATTTCCAAGTGGACTGGGGGAGGTGAAATTATAAAGACTACGTTCGATGAAAGAAGATTCAGTCATGCAAATATTCATGACGCTGTAAAAAAATTGAATGCGCTATACGTTGATCAAAGTAGAAGAACAGAAATGGCATCTATTTCTTTCGCCAACTGGAAGAAAAAATATAGTTGGGAGGTTATTGCGCGTGAATATGAATCATTGTATCAATCCTTAAATACACAACCATGATTGTAGTTAAATTGATCGGTGGTTTGGGCAATCAAATGTTTCAGTATGCCCTGGGAAAAAAGCTCGCATTAGAGAATAACCACGAATTGTTATTGGATTGTTCATTCTTCAATGAGACAGGAACGCACACTCCACGTCAATATGAATTGGATGTTTTTAAATTGAATGCATCTATTGCATCCGAGGAGCAACTTGCTCTTTTTAGATCGAAAAACGAAAGTGGAATTGCTGGAATGTTTCATCGGTTTTTTCCTTTTGCAAGAGATTATCGGACGTTTTCAGAACGCGGACATCAGTTTCAACCAGAAGTTTTAAATGTTTCCGGCAACACACTCTTTATTGGTTATTGGCAATCGGAGTTGTATTTTTCTGACATTCGAAATGAGCTCTTGCAGGAGTTTGAATTTGCTGCATCACTTGCTGGGTTGAATGAGGAATTGGCAATAAAGATCACAACGTGCAATGCGGTAAGCCTGCATATTCGTCGAGGTGATTATGTCTCGAATGCATCCGCAAATTCTTTTCATGGCCTTTGTGATCTTGATTATTACCAAAGAGGAATGGATTATCTACAACGCCATGAAACCGACCTTGAGTTGTTTGTTTTTTCGGATGATATTGCTTGGGCCAAGGATCATCTTCACTTCAATTTGCCAATGACATTTATCGATCACAATAAAGGAAAAGGCAGTTCAGAGGATATGCGTTTAATGTCGATGTGCAAACATAACATTATCGCAAATAGTAGTTTTAGTTGGTGGGGCGCTTGGCTAAATACGTATGCAAAAAAACGCGTTGTTGCTCCGAAGAAATGGTTTTTGGATGACGCAATAAATACGGAGAATATTATCCCAACAAGTTGGATTCAATTATGAACGATTCGCCTGCAATAAGCGTTATCATGCCTGTTTTCAATGCGGGCCAGTTTCTTGCTATGGCGATTCATAGTGTGTTAACTCAAAGTTGTCGTGATTTTGAATTGATTATCGTGGATGACGCATCTACGGACGAAAGCGCCGCCATTGTTGCTTCATTTCAGGATGCGCGAATTCGTTTTTTTCAGAATGAAAAAAATGGTGGAATCACTTTTACATTGAATCGTGGATTGGATTTATGCAGAGGTGCATTGATAGCTCGAATGGATGCCGACGACATCATGCATAAAGATCGTTTGGCAAAACAGTTGGCTTTTATGAAAAGTGAACTTGGCGTTTCGGTGCTTGCAACACGCATAGAATTGATTAATGTCGACAATGAAGTTACAGGTATTTGGAATACTGATTTTGAAACGTTGTCGGAGTATGACATCAAACGCATCATGGCGAAAACGAATTGCGTCGCACATCCTTCTGTCATGATGCGATCAGAGATTGTTCGAAAATTTCGTTACAACCAAAATCAAAAGGGTGCCGAGGATTGGGACTTGTGGATGCGGATTTTAAATGCCGGTCTTCGCATTGCCAAATTGGATGAAGTGCTTTTGCAATATCGTATGCACGCTACAAGTATCATGGCAGCTACTAAGAACGAAGTATCGCTCGAAAGACGATTGATGATCGCTCGACGAATATTTTTATGGAATGCCACTACTAAATTTTCGTTCAGCGCTTTTTATTTTTTAGTGTTAATAGCACAATGCAGAACATTTGCGCGCCATGTAAAAATGAATATGGCAATGCCAATTGCACGCTCAGCAAAACGGCTGTTAACTTATTCTCCGTTTGCTGCAATGAGACAGTGGCAGGAAATGCGATCAGCAATGAAAAAATGGAACGGGAAGAGGCTTTTCATTTTTACCTATGTGCATGAAGGTGGCGCGGAACAAGTACATGCAGATATTTTACAAGCCTTACATGATAAAGAAGCACTTGTGATTATCACTGGATTTTCATTGAATAAACATTTTCAAGAAAGGTTAAATAGGCATGCCCAATTGGTTGTAATTCCGGAATTGGCAAATCATCCATTTACAAAAGAGCTTGTGCTGGAAGCGATAGCGGCTAAGCTGAATTCACTTGATGGTGCTATTGTTTTTGGATCGAACAACGAGTGGTTTTTTGATTTGCTTCCCAGATTAAATGAGCGCGTTCGACTTTTCTATTTGATACATGCTTTTCATTACCAGCCAGAGGGCAATGTGCTTCATAAAGGTTGGTTGAAATATGCAAGTCGAATCGAGAGGTATATTTTTATTTCTACTCAATCCAAGTTGGAATTCTCAAAGTTTTGTTTTCACAACAATCAGCCAAAATCAATTCACGAAAAGTTTTGTTTTATTTCAAACGCCGTTCACTCGTTTAAGGCTCCAATAACCCATCAAGGACTAAGCGTTCTTTTTGTTGGTAGGGAAAGCAAAGAGAAACGAATCGAACTTTTTTTGAAGATTGCAGCAAATACGCTGAAGATCGCTCCTTCCATTCAGTTCTCAGTAGTTGGGAAAAATTCTAACAAGGATTTACCGAATGTGAAGTTTTTTGGAGTTCTCAACGACAAAACAGCGATGAATAGAATTTATCAAGATCACGACATACTTCTTGTTACAAGTGATCGTGAGGGTTTCCCGATGGTGATTATGGAAGCAATGGCCAATGGATTAACAATAGCCGCAACACCTGTTGGTGATATTCCAAATCGATTGAGGTCAGAAACAGCGCTCATTACCTCAACGCTGGCTGAAGATAGAACAGTGTCAGAGATGACCGAACATCTGTTGATGTTGTCTCGCCAACCTGATAAGTTGAATGATCTAAGATTGAATGCTTTTAAGTTCGCACAAGATTCCTTTTCTTGGGAGACTTTTCAAAACGCATATCAGGAATTGCTAAGATCAAAGAATTGATTGCACAAGCTTTTGCAATCGTTCACCAAATGCATTCCAATTCAGTTTTTCTTCATATCTTTTTCGTGCATTGTGGCTGATCTGCGAATAGAGCATTGGGTTATTGATCAGTTCTTCAATTTTAGCGGCATAGCTTTCACCCGTTTCATTTTCGTTGAAAAGAAATCCGGTTTCACCATGCACCACAATTTCTGGTATACCTCCTGTATCAGTCGCCAATACTGGCAAACCATATGCTGCGGCTTCGCAAAATACCAAGCCATAAGCTTCATGACGTGTCGGGAGAATGAGAAAGTGCGATGTGTAAAAATGCGATTGCAAGCGATCAAATTCCTGCGGATTTTTTTTACTCAAAAAACCTTCAATTTTAACTCCTGCGGTTTTTGAGACTTCATCAGGCGGAACACATCCACAAATAATTAGTTCTGCTTTTATGTTTTTGGCGTGCAATTCTTTGAGCGCTTGAAGGGCGATGTTTCCGCCTTTTTCAATCCATTTAACGCCAACAAAAAGCAATTTTATAGTTTCTGTTTGAAGAGTTTTCGCGCCATGAAATGATGGCGTTTCATCGAAATTGGCCCCAAAGGGAATGACCTGAATTTTATTGGCGTACTCAGCAAAGTTTTCTTTTGCGGCATCCGCAGCCCAACTTGATGAATAGATTGTCAAACTTGAATTGGCAATGGCTCTTTTTTCTGTTTGAATACTCCCTTTTTTTGACCAGTCAAAGAGGTTTTTAAGAATGTCATGGTATTCAATTGCACCTGGTATGCACCTGTCGTTGATATATACGATCGGTACTTTCGTTGTGAGCTGTGAAAGGAGTGCTGTTCCTGCAGGTGCGACAATCAAATCGAATTTTTTAGATTGAATAAGTTGAGTAATTTTTTTTCCGTAAATTTTGGAAATGGCTTGTGAATCGCGATAGTTGAAACGTTTGTGGAAGATTTTTAAACCCAGGTAATTCAAAATGCTGAATAAAGTGCGCGCAGGCTCTGCAGTGATTGGCCCCAATGCGTTAACATCTCCAATGTATTTCTGAATAGATTGCATTAAATAGTAATTCGTTCCGGACCAAGCGTGTTTATCTCTCGGGTCGTTTACAGTTATATATGCAATGCTGAGCCTTTTCATGCTGGGCAAAGATGTGGTGCTCCGTGCCAATATCTGAAGATGAGTTAAGATAATTGAATGAAAATTTTTCATTCGTATGCAACGACATTAACTTGCCAGCCATGAAGAAGGTACTGATACTTGGTGATGCAGGTTCCGCCCACTTGTCAAAGTGGGTTTTGGCGCTGCATGGAAAGTACCTTGATATCGCTGTTTTTAGCTTGAGTCCTCCTGCCAATGAATTGAAGTCTCTGAATTCACTCACGTTGTATGTGCACTCCATTCCAAAGAAAAAATTCTCTTCTTCATTGGTCAATAAGTTTGGCTATTTGTCAGCATTGCCTCATTTGAGAATGTTCGCGGAGGAGTTTAATCCAGATATCGTCCATGCCCATTATGCGTCTAGTTATGGTCTTTTAGGATCCATGCTGGGTCGACATCCTTTCATCATTTCGGCATGGGGTAGTGATGTCTATTCTTTTGGCGATTCAATGATTGGTCGGCTCATTCTGCGGTCAAATTTTCGTCAGGCGGATATGGTTCTATCCACTAGCGAAGTGATGAGGGACCGTGTGAAGAAATTTACTTCAAAAGAAATCATCGTAACTCCTTTTGGCGTTGACACTGATGTGTTTTATCCCGGCAAGGTGAATTCTTCTTTTTTTTCGCAAGGAGCTTTTGTGTTCGGCATGGTGAAGTCGATGGAGAGTATTTATGCCGTGGATCTTGTTATTCGTGCGTTTGCTGAATTGAAGGTTGAGTACAATGCTGAAAATATCCGGCTATTACTCGTTGGAGGCGGAACCAAACTGGAGCAGTATAAGATGCTGTGCAAGGATTTAGGAATGGCCGATTGTGTTCATTTTACCGATAGAATAGATCACGGAAGTATTCCGGAGCACCATCGTATGATCGATGTTTTTTTGAATCCTTCCCACACCGAAAGTTTTGGTGTTTCTGTTTTGGAATCAATGTCATGCGGCAAGCCAGTCATCGTATCCAATGTTGGCGGTCTTGCAGAGATTGTTCAAAATGATGCAAACGGATTGTCCGTAAATGTCAACGATGTCCGTGATCTTTTTTTAAAAATGAGACTGCTTTTTACAGACGCACCAATGCGAATTCGCCTCGGAGCAGCGGCCAGATCCAGTGTTATTCAGCGCTATAGTTGGAATTCATCGGTTGATATTATGTTGCGTGATGTTTACGGTATTGACTTGAATAAAAACTAACATTTATCTTGAACAATTATCCAAAAATATCTGTGATTGTACCTTGTTACAATGAAGAAAAATTCATTGGGCAATTGATTGAAAATATTTTAGCACAGGATTATCCGTCAAATCAAATTGAAGTGATTTTTGTGGATGGTGCGAGTACTGATAAAACGAAAGAACTTATTCTACAATACTCTTCTCGTTTTCCTATCATACGTAATGTCGATAATCCGGAGCGATATGTTCCGCATGCTTTGAATTTGGCCATTCGCGCTAGTAATGGAGAAATCATTGTGCGACTGGATGCACATGCTAAATATCCGCTCGATTATTTTTCTGTTCTAGTGAAAAAATTAATCGAATACAAAGCAGATAATGTAGGAGGGATGTGGGTGACAAAACCAGGTGCCGACACGATTGAAGCAAAGGCAATTGTGCTTGCAACATCACATCCGGTTGGGATTGGAAATGCCGGTTATCGTTTAGGTGCTAAGGAAGATATGGATGTGGATACGGTTCCTTTTGGTTGTTTTCGAAGGGACATATTCGATCGTATAGGATGTTTTGATCCTGATTTATTGCGCAATCAAGATGATGAATTCAACGGTCGTATTCTTAAAAATGGGGGACGCATTGTCATGGTTCCATCTGTCAAGATCGAGTATTTCGCTCGTCCAGATTTAGGAAAGTTGAAAACAATGTTTTATCAGTACGGACTTTTTAAACCGCTTGTGAATCTCAAACTAGGAGCGCCAGCAACACTAAGGCAATTTGCACCCCCACTTTTTATTTTGAGCCTTATTTGTCTTGCTATTTTAGGAGTTTTTTCAACTTTGTTCGCAGTGATGTTTTTAGCAGAGATAATATTTTATGGAATGGTGATTGTGTTGACGTCTTTGAGTTTGACGAATGGCAAAGGACTTATGCTTTTTGTTAAAACATGTATTACGTTTCCGGTGATTCATTTTTCCTATGGTATTGGTTACATACAAGGTTTATTTCGCTTCACATTCTTAAAAGCACATTTGAGGAAAAATCAGATTATAAAATCCAACAGATGAAGAAATTTTTGATCACACTTCTATTCATTCAAATCGTTCAATACGGATTGACACAAACTAGTACCATGATAAAAACTTCATCGGATTTACAACTTAGTTGGCAGTTTCGTCAATCGGATGGTTCCGTGTGGATGCCGGCAACTGTTCCGGGTTGTGTGCATACAGATTTGATTGAGAATAAAAAAATAGAGCATCCATTCTTCGGGACTGCTGAGGCGGATTGTCAATGGGTGGGTGAAAAGGACTGGATCTATGAGACTTCGCCTTTCGACGTTGCAGATTCAATTTTGGAGAAATCAGTTGTGCGCATGAAATTCAAAGGTCTGGATACGTATGCGGATGTTTATTTGAATGAGAAGAAGATATTTTCAGGTGACAATGCATTCCGTTCTTGGGAATTGGATGTCAGAAAATTATTGAAGAAGGCAGGCAACGTGTTGCGCATCTATTTTCATTCTCCTCTTCCAATAGCGGAAGAAAGACTTAAGGCGCTTCCGTATCCACTGCCAGGCGCTGGTGAACGCGCAGTTGTTCGCAAGCCACAGTTTCACTATGGTTGGGATTTTGGGCCGAAATTGATCACATGTGGAATTACAAAAGCTATTGAAATCATTGCGTATGATGATGCACGTTTTACGGACATTTACATTGAGCAATTGAAGGTGACGGAAAAATTGGCGCAATTAAAAACCACTTTTACCATACACTCTGACAAGGATTGGTCGGGAAATATCGTTTTCGAAATGACCAAAAATGGCGACAACTGGACGACAGATGTTCATTTAAAACGAGGAATGAACATTGTTGAATTGCCTTTTGAAATTGAGTACCCATACCGCTGGTGGTGCAATGACCAGGGAGTTCCGAATTTGTACGAGTTCAGTATTGTCTTGCGAAATGGTGATCGTATTGTTGATAGTCGTATTGAACGCACAGGGATACGTGATATCAAATTGATCACTGCGAAAGATTCAATCGGTGAATCGTTTTATTTTAGTTTGAATGACAAGCCAGTTTTTATAAAAGGAGCGAATTACATTCCTGTGAAATATTTTCCAGGTGAAGCGACTGAGACGGATTACCGCACTCTCATTTCAAATTGTAAAAACGCCCATATCAACATGCTCCGTGTTTGGGGTGGTGGAGTATATGAAGACGATTTGTTTTACAAATTATGTGATGAAAATGGCATAATGGTCTGGCAGGATTTTATGTTCGCTTGCAGCATGTATCCAGCGGATTCTGTTTTCATTTCCGGGTTGATTGAAGAAGTGAATGAACAAACAATTCGTCTACGCAATCATCCGTGCATGGCACTATGGTGCGGCAACAACGAAATTGCAGAAGGCTGGGAAAATTGGGGATGGCAGCAGGGATTAAATGATTCGCAAAAGGCGCGAATTTGGCGCGCGTACAAAGACGTTTTTGATTTGACGCTGGGTAAAGCGGTAAAGAAAAATACCAACTTACAATATTGGGAGAGCTCTCCACTTTTCGGAAGACGCGATCCGCGAAGCCTTACACAAGGTGACTCTCATTACTGGGGTCTCTGGCATGATGAAGAACCATTTGAATCATTGAAGAAAAACATCCCACGTTTTATGAGTGAATTTGGTATGCAGAGTTTTCCATCTGAGGCGGTTTTAAAAGAAATGATGAAAGGCGATGTTTTGAACTATGAAGACACAGGGATGAAACAACATCAAAAACATGATCGAGGATTTAAACTGATGGATCAATACATGGCGCGATGGTATCCAAAAATTTCGCATGATAATTTGATTGATTATGCCGCGATGACTCAAGTGGTGCAAGCGGAAGGAATTGCATTAGGTATTGAAGCGCAACGTCGAGCCGCGCCTTATTGCATGGGTACCATGTATTGGCAGCTCAATGATGTTTGGCCGGCATTTTCATGGAGTGGAATTGACTATAAAGGAAATCCAAAATTGTTGCATGATTATTTGCAAACAGTGTATGCGCCAAAATTGATTTCTTGTGTAGTTGAGAAGGACATGTTAAACGTCTATTGGATTTGTGACAATGACCTATTAGAAGACTCTTTGAAATTACGCATTTCAATTTTTGATGAGAACAATTTGGAATCTCCAGCAATTGCTATTGATGATAAAAGATCTTCATTATTCACGCTAAAAGAATCTGTGGTTCAAGTGCGCTCTGGTACATATATCATCGCGAGCATTCCTTTGAAAAATCTTTCATTTAAATCGGACTTGGAAAATAAAATTATTGAAGCAACACTTTCGCCTCTTGACATTGCCACACCCAGATACAAGCGTATCCAAAAAATACTCCCTGATAGCAGTCATGGTGTTATTCCTGTCCGATATAGCTATCCGACATATGAGCCAAAATCAAAGAAGCGGAAGGAGAATATTGGCATTCGCTATGAAAAGAGGAAATGATCTAAAGTCCTTTTTTTCAGTTGATATTGCATTAAACTTAACAAGGTCTTCACCTTGAGTAGTTATTTGATTGATTTCGGATGTGCGATATTTGCAACTGACTTTTTCACCTAAATGCTACTGTGAGGCTACACCCTTCGCAACTTTATTCTAGGCCATTGAAATCAAGGCTTTGCATGATCTTGGTTTGCTTTTGTTTTGCTGCGAGCAGCCAGACATATCTCATCGATGAACAATTTACGAGTGCTCCTGCAGTGCCGGTAACGCTTGTCGGAACAGGTGCGCCTTTTGGATCTACAAGTGGAGTTAGCAATTATGGAAGAAATGCACCCAGTATTCAATTCAAAACAAACAATCAAACTTTGACTTACGGCCCTTGGACGGGCAATGCGGACCATATTAGTTTTTTTCATAAAGGCTTGAGCGGTGCGGGGTCGCAGATTGAAGTCACAGAATCTGTTGATGGAGTGGCATGGACCGTGGTAGATACTGCTGACGTCATCACCACCGCAGCCACGTTTGATGCGAATCTCCTGAGCACATCACGTTATGTGCGGCTTACATTTATCCTGGTCGCAACATGCTACACTTACATTGATGATTTGCGAATTCGTGCACAGACTGATTGGTGTGTTGAGCCTCCGGTTCTTTTGCAAGTATTGATCAATGGAGGTTGTGCTTCATGTGAAGGAGCCAATGAATTTATTTATTTTGACACTGGAGGACACGAACTTGATATCAATTATTTGGAAGTCGTAAGTCAGACTGTGCCTACTGGTGGATGTGCATATGGTGGCAATGGGGCTGGTGATAATCAAAATGTGAATTGGGTACTCAATTCAAACTATTCTTTAGGAGAACTAAGTTACATCTCAGACTTGAATTTGTGGGCAGGCTGCAGTGGTGTTTTTGTTCCTGTCCCAGCCAATAATATTTTGCCTGCGCAAGCGCGAGTGCTGGCATTCACGGGAGCCATGCCCAATGCCACATATAACTTTAGCAGCATTTGCTCATTGGGTACAGTTTACGTCATTTTTGCTAGCCAAACCGATTGCGGAGGAAAGTATGCCAATTCATCATGTTCAACATTCTGTGAACGTTATCTAACCTTATTCAATCATGAAACAGGTTGTTTGGATAATCAGGTTTATCAGGCTAATCCTGTAAATACGAGCGCAGCGAATGCATATATTTTTGTGGGTTCCAATATTGGTTATACCAGCACGGCCAATTGCTCCTTCTTGATGTTGGCATCGAAGATGAAAGAATTCACTGCGAGAATAGATGAGCATCGTGTACATCTATCCTGGATCTTGTCTTCAGCGGGATCAACTATAGAATTTGAAATAGAAAGAAGTATCGATGGCCAGCATTTTTTGTCGATAGGGTCAATGCCAGTGCGCTATAATGAATCAGAATCACGTTATGATTTTTATGATGAAGATGTTTCAGAATCGCATTTGTATTATCGAATACGAATGCTCTCCTTGGAAGGGATTTCTGAATATTCTGAAGTGGTGAGTTTATATCCGAAGGTCTTAGAGGAATTTTATGCTGTTATTTTTCAGAATGAAATTTCGATTATTTCACCAATGGATATCTCGCCTGTGTTTTTGGAAATTTACAATTCAACAGGTAAATGTCTATTTTCAAAGAATGCAAGTTTGAGCGCGGGAAACAACCCTCTAATGCGCACAGCATCATTCGTACCGGGATTGTATTTTATCACCATTCGTGCACCCAATGGTGTTTTGCGATTGAAGGTGATGAAATAAAGGCCTGATGTGACGGGTACGTTCCTCATGTTTTTTTTGTTGTCGTTTTAGGCACTTACTGTTTCACGTTTTCATTAGTGCGATCAATGTTTCCACTTGTGTTTTGATTGTTGTGTTCTTCCGAGTTGCCATCAGGCCATCGAAGAAAAAGAAGCTATTACCGAATTTTCGGAGTATCCAAATCCTACCCACACAGCCACGAGTATTTATAGCAAGTCTGTAGACCTCGGTTTTACGAGGAGAAATTGAATGTGCTCGAGCACAACCTGCATCACTAGCCGCTCATCATTCATAACTTTTGTTTTTCTGTTCAAAACCCATTTCGGCCACACAAAAAGAGCTGTCTATCTTCGCGGCCGGTTAATCACCCAATTTTAATACTTCATTTTGGTTTAACTGACTGGCTGCGCGTAAGTAAGGTTCTGGTCAGATAAAAAAAAAATGCCCAAAGACAACTCAATCAAGTCGGTTCTGATCATAGGTTCAGGCCCAATCGTCATCGGACAAGCGTGCGAATTTGACTACAGCGGTTCTCAGGCTGCTCGCTCTCTTCGTGAAGAAGGTATCGAAGTCACCCTCATCAACAGCAATCCAGCTACCATCATGACCGATAAGGTCGTGGCCGACAACATATTTCTACTTCCCCTGGAGTATCAAAGCATACTTCAAATTCTGGAGAAACATAAGATTGATGCGGTGCTTCCAACGATGGGCGGACAAACTGCGCTGAATCTCGCCACACAATGCGAAGAGATGGGCATTTGGAAGGAATACGGTGTGCGCATGATCGGTGTTGATACCAAAGCAATCGAGATTACTGAAAATCGCGAGTCTTTTAGAGTGTTGATGGGCCAAATAGGTATTCCAATGGCGCCGCAGCGAACGGCAAAAAGTTTTCTTGAAGGGAAAGAAATTGCTCAAGAATTTGGTTTTCCTCTGTGCATTCGTCCGTCTTTTACTTTAGGTGGAAGCGGCGCTGCTTTGGTTCATAGTCAGCCTGAGTTCGACCAACTTCTTGATCGCGGCTTGCATTTGTCGCCTATTCATGAAGTGATGATCGACAAGGCGCTCATGGGTTGGAAAGAATTTGAATTGGAATTACTACGCGATGCAAACGACAATGTGGTGATCATTTGTTCGATCGAAAATTTTGATCCGATTGGAATTCATACTGGTGATAGTATTACTGTGGCTCCTGCGATGACACTTTCGGATACAACATATCAAAAGATGCGCGATATGGCAATCAAAATGATGCGCGCAATCGGGAACTTTGCTGGTGGCTGCAACGTTCAGTTTGCAGTAAGTCCGGATGAAAAGGAGGACATAATTGCCATTGAAATTAATCCGCGTGTTTCACGATCTTCAGCTTTGGCAAGTAAAGCAACAGGATATCCCATTGCAAAGATTGCATCAAAATTAGCCATCGGTTATCATCTTGATGAGCTTCAAAATCAAATCACCAAATCCACTTCGGCATTATTTGAACCAACACTAGATTATGTTATTGTAAAAATACCACGATGGAATTTCGATAAGTTTCCTGGTAGCAATCGAGAACTGGGCTTGCAAATGAAAAGCGTCGGTGAAGTGATGGGCATTGGCCGTAGTTTTCAAGAGGCATTGCAAAAGGCATGTCAATCGTTGGAAATAAAACGCAATGGTCTTGGCGCAGATGGACGTGAAGTGCGTGATCAGAATGTATTGATGGCGTCACTTGATAAACCAAGTTGGAATCGATTATTCCACGTTTACGATGCAATCAAACTTGGTATTCCTTTTAAAACGATACAAGAAAAAACGCGCATCGATTTGTGGTTTTTGCGTCAGATCGAAGACATGATTCTTACTGAAAAGCGTCTAGAAAAATTCACAATAGACACCATACCTCGCGAGGTTTTGTTCGAAGCAAAACAAAAAGGTTATGCTGATCGTCAAGTAGCGCATTTGTTGCGTTGTCTTGAAAGTGAAGTGTACAAAAAACGAGTTGATATGAAGGTGCGTCGCGTGTACAAGTTGGTCGATACATGTGCTGCAGAATTTGAAGCGAAGACTCCTTATTATTATAGCACATTCGACGAAGAGAATGAAAGCGTCGTGAGCGACAAGAAAAAAATAGTTGTTCTTGGCAGCGGTCCGAATCGCATTGGACAAGGAATCGAGTTTGATTATTCGTGTGTGCATGGTGTATTGGCCGCAAAAGAATGTGGTTATGAAACAATCATGATCAACTGCAATCCGGAAACAGTTTCAACAGACTTTGATACGGCAGACAAATTGTATTTTGAACCTGTTTTTTGGGAGCACATTTACGACATCATTCAGCACGAAAAGCCTGTTGGAGTGATTGTTCAGCTCGGCGGACAGACAGCATTAAAGTTGGCGGAAAAACTGGATAAATATGGAATTAAAATCATCGGTACGGATTACAAGTCATTGGATCTTGCTGAAGACCGAGGTAGCTTTTCTCGTTTGCTTAAAGAAAACAATATTCCATATCCAAAATTTGGTGTGGTTGAAAATGCTGAGCAAGCGGTTGAGCTTTCCCGTGAACTTGGTTTTCCATTGCTTGTGCGTCCCAGCTACGTACTTGGTGGACAAAAGATGAAAATCGTTATCAATGAAAAGGATCTTGAAGCACATGTTTTGAACATCCTAAGTGACATGCCTGACAATAAAATATTGTTGGATCATTTTTTAGAAGGCGCAATTGAAGCGGAAGCCGATGCTATTTGTGACGGAGAAGATGTATACATCATCGGCATCATGCAGCACATAGAACCTGCGGGCATTCATAGCGGTGATTCATATGCCGTGTTGCCGCCGTACAATCTCGGCGATTTTGTGATGACACAAATTGAGGAGCACACAAAGACGATTGCAAAGGCGTTGAATACAGTTGGACTTATCAATATTCAGTTTGCAATAAAAAATGACTTGGTGTACATCATTGAAGCAAATCCACGTGCGAGTCGCACTGTGCCATTTATTGCAAAAGCATATGACGAACCATATGTGAACTACGCAACCAAAGTGATGTTGGGTGAAAAGAAAGTAAAAGACTTTCACTTTGCACCCAAGCGCAATGGATATGCCATTAAGATTCCGGTATTCAGTTATGAGAAATTCCCTGAGGTACAAAAGGAGCTCGGTCCAGAAATGAAAAGCACAGGCGAAGCTATTCGTTTCATCAAAGATTTACGAGATCCATTTTTCAGACAAGTTTACTCTGAAAGAAATCTCTATTTGAGTAAATAATTTCTTAGAGTCAAAATACTATCAAATCGTACGATAGAAAACGACTTACGTTTCCTATCGTATGATTTTAAAGATTCCGATCGCAATATCTTTTAAACTGCGCTATCGCGTAACTCTGAGATTATTCTTTGATGAGTGCAACAGATTTCACGAAATCTCCACTTGTTATCTTCAACTGATAACAACCCGCAGCAAACGCGTGCATGTCAATTGTTGTCATGTTGTTTTTGAAATTGACATTTGATTGTGTTGTGATAAGTTTTCCTGCAGCGTCGTAAATTTCTATTCGAACTTGATTCTTTAGTGCACTGTTGCAATACAATTGGAACGTTTCATGGAAAGGATTCGGCATGACCCGAAGGCGAGAGCTTTCAATTTCTTCCAATCCGGTAATCATCGTTGTTGTTGCAGATTGACAGCCGTGAGCGTCTGTAATCAAAGCACTATAATTTCCATCAAGCAACAATCCATCAATATCTTCATTGGTTGAACTGAAATCGTCAGGGCCCGTCCACGCAACTTCATACGGTTCTGTTCCACCGGAAATCATCAGTTCGATGGAACCATTCTGATTATCAGAAATATTGTTTACCATTCCAATCGCTGCACCCAACGCTGCCTCCGGTTGTTCGATCAAATAAGAATAAGTGGCCGGAATAGAACAAGCGGCATCGGAAGTTAAAGTAACAAAATACTCGCCTGCTGAAAGATTTGAAATGTCTTCGACTTCAGCATCATTGCTCCAAAGAAAAGAGAAGTTGTCTCCGCCAGTGATGTCAGATAAGTCTATTGAACCTGTTGAAGAGTTAAAACAGTTTACATGTGTAACTAAGGCATTTCCAACTTGAGGTGATGTGTTTTCTGTTATGTCGAAGCTGATTGAAGCGGAACTGCACAATGAAACTAGACTAACATCACAAACAGTGTACTCCAAGGATACAAAATTACTACCAGAACTCGAAGGCGTGTATTGCAAAGTATTAGTAGAAGGATCGTAAACGATGTTGCCTTCGCTTGGAGTATCAATTTGAATTATGAGTTGTGAGTCAGAAGTTTGTATATCGTTGACAAAATCATTCATAGCTATAGTTGCTAGACCATTACGACAGACTGTACTGCTCGTATTCAGTGCGATTGGGGCCGTGTTTACTTCACCTGGTTGCACTACATAGAAGGTGATCATGCCTTCATCGCAAATAGCACATGGATCGCATGCATAATACGTGACTGTAAACACACCGGTAACACCGTCATTCGGCAAATATGTATAAGTTCCATCGTCTAACAAATCAAAATTGCCGTTCGAATTGTCTTCAAGAACGAAATAATGCAGAACCTCACCATCCGGTTCAATTTCATTGTCTAATAATGATCCGCTCACGAGGGTGTTCATTTCTAGTTCAATGAATTCATCTACAGCAATAGGATTATCATTCATGAAGTCCACTTCGAAGATGATTTTAGTTTGGATGCAAACATTTTCTATGTCACATACTGAATACGCAACAGAATCCATTCCTGAAAAATCAGGTGTAGGAGTGTAGATGTATGTACCGTTAGTATTCAAAATAAATTCTCCTTGTGTCGAATTCGTCACAACAGAATAGGAGAGTTGGTCACCATCGATATCTAAATCATTTGCAGAAAGATCGCCTTCTTGCCATGTGTCTTCAAGCACATGGACATATTCTCCAAGCACATCAGGGATATCATTTACTGGTGCAATGGTAATTTCTAGCGAAGCTTCAGAGCATCCATTGTCATCATCACAAACAAGATAGACTATGTTTTCCGTTCCATTGAAGTTGGTTTCAGGCGTGTATTCAAAAGTGCCATTGGTTGTCATATTTAGCATCCCATGACTTGGTCCCACAAGGATGGAATATTCAAGTAAACTGCTTTCAGCGTCGGAATCGTTTGTGTTAACTGCACCATTTAAACTCATGTCTTCATACATGCTGTATGTTTCGTTTTCCGTTAGCGGTAAATCATTTACTGCCGTGATCATGATGTATAGCATTGCTTCAGAACAAACATTGCTTGGATCGCATACTGTGTAGCTAATCATTTCAGTTCCGAAGAAATTGATATTCGGAGTATAGCTATAAGTGCCATCGTTTTGAAGAACCAATGTGCCATTCATCGCACCGAAGACCGAACTATAAGTCAGATCGTCTCCATCTGCGTCTGTGTCATTGCTGGCAATTGTGCCGTTCGCAATATTGTCTTCTGTAATGGTCTGTGAATCGTCATTGGCAATAGGTTGATCATTGATCGAGAGCATAGCAATAATTACCGTTGCTTCCGAGCATAAAGATTCCTCGTCACAAGCCAAATAACTGAATGCGTCATTTCCAGCGTAGTTCGCATTTGGAATGTAGGTGAATGTTCCATTTAAATTGAGCATTACAACACCATGCATTGCTGGAGTTAAAATAGAGAAGGAGAGATCTTCAGTTTCCAAATCAGAATCGTTTGTGCTCACATCTCCGAAGAGAATTTCATCTTCATCAGTTGAAAATGAATCGTTCATTGCTTCCGGCGCGTCATTCAAGGCAAGGACATGAATGATGAGATTTGCCTCTGAGCATGCCGAATTCTCATCGCAGACAGAATATTCAATATTCACTGTCCCATAATAATTTCCATTCGGCGTAAACGTAAATTCTCCGGAAGGAGTCAAAATAAATTCTCCATTTTCTGCAACGCTTGAAGTGGAGAAAGTGAGCACTTCCATTTCAGCGTCGCTGTCGTTTTCAGAGACCGAACCGCTTAGAATTGTGTCTTCATTCATGTTGAACTCTTCACCAACAGCAACGGGGCTATCGTTTAAAGACAAAATATTTATATTCACTTGGCCTTCGTCGCATAAGTTACCAGAGTCACAAACCTGATACATATATGAGTCAGGGCCGAAGTAGTTTTCATCAGGCGTATATGTATAGCTTCCTGTTACATTCAATTGCAAAGTGCCATTCGCTGGTTGTAGAAAAATTGAGAAAGTAAGGGCGCCACCTTCTGAATCCGTAACCAGTTCATTTAAACTTCCAGTAAGGATCATGTCCTCATCGCTATTGGGTAATATAATGTCAGCAGCATTTGGTAAAGTGTTCGTTGAAGAAACTGTAATCGTTAGTGTAGCTGTTGCGCATGCGTTGGATGGATCGCAAGCATTGTATTCAATGATCTCTGTTCCCGCAAAATTAGTATTGGGCGTGTAGGTGTATGTGCCATTTTGTTCAAGATTAAAAATGCCGTTTTGAGCCGTGGTAAGCAAAAGGAATTCTAGTATGTCCCCATCAAAATCGGAATCATTTAACGCCACTGAACCATTGATGCTGATGTTGTCATAAGCAACATTCGAATCATGAAGAACAACAGGAGTATCATTGATGGGATTGATGTCAAGTATCACAACTCCAGCATCGCACGAGTTTTCGTCGTCGCAAACGGAGTAGGTGAACATGTCAACACCATTGTAATTTGATTCCGGTTCGAAAGAATATGTGCCATCATTATTCATGAGCACGGCACCGTGCATCGGTTGTGTAATCACACTATACAAAAGAGTGATGTCGTCTGAGTCCGTGTCATTCGCAACATTGCCATTGAGAATTTCATCTTCATTAGTAACATCTTCATCATCTGCTGCAACAGGAGCATCATTCATCGGATTTATTGTAATGTTGATGATTGCGCTGCTGCATGCATTTTGTGTATCACAAACAGAATAGGTAATTTGATCCGGACCGAAGTAGTTGTCAGATGGTGTGTAAGTGTAATTTCCGTTTGACTGAAGTGCAAACGTTCCATGCAGTGCATTGTTTGTTATAGAAAATGAAAGTGCTGAATTTTCGATGTCATTTGCAAGTGATGCAAGCGTACCTGAAACAGGAAAGTCTTCATCTGTAGAAATTGTAGCAGGCGCAGCACTTGGAGTGTCATTCTCGGGATTGATGGTGATTTTCAGATAA
>Ga0209480_10000963_pt1 | contig 21925 bp, 30 predicted proteins | sample JI61114C2DNA_FD_187501 | JGI IMG/M metagenome (GOLD analysis project Ga0209480, IMG submission 187501) | Wastewater effluent complex algal communities from Wisconsin, to seasonally profile nutrient transformation and Carbon sequestration -... | ecosystem: Engineered > WWTP > Effluent > Algae... | reverse complement strand
CAATGCTTCTGTGATGGTTCCGTCTTGTTTTATTAGCCCTTGTTTCGACATTAACTAACTGTTTCTGCTTCCTGGTATAAATTTTTGTTTCGTTTCACCGCGGCTTCAATTGGTTCAAAGCTTGATAAAATATCTGCTTTCCCTTTTGTTACTGCAATGGTATGCTCAAAATGACAGGAAATTTTTCTGTCCTTCGTTCTTATTGTCCAGCCATCGTTTTCCTGCACCACATTTTTTGTTCCGAGATTAATCATAGGTTCTATAGCTATTACTAATCCCTCCTGAATTTTTGGCCCTTTTCCTCTCGCACCAAAATTTGGCACTTCAGGTTCCTCATGCAAACTTTTGCCTAAGCCATGACCAACCAACTCGCGAACAACTCCGTAACCGTGGAACGATTCAGCATAATTTTGAATGGCATAACTTATATCTCCAATTCTATTGCCAACAACCGCCATTTCAATGCCTTTGTATACAGATTCTTTGGTCACCTTAGCCAAATTAACAGCATCCATTGTTACTTCTCCTACTAAAAATGTATAGGCAGAATCACCATGAAAACTGTTTTTGTATACGCCACAGTCAACAGATACAACATCCCCGTTTTTGATTTCGCGTTTGGATGGAATACCATGCACTACTTCATCGTTTACCGATATACATAATGTATGTGCAAACCCGCGATATCCTTTAAATGATGGACGAGCACCGTTGTCCCTTATAAACGCTTCAGCTTTTGTATCAAGCTCAAGTGTTGTGATACCGGGCTGTAAAATTCCCGCTATCAGGGCTAACGTTTCTGAAACAAGTAAAGAACTCTCTCTGATGAGTTTTATCTCATCTGTTGTTTTATAATAAATCATCCTTGTGGTACGCCTATTGCTGATGAGGTGCGACCTTTAATTCGTCCCGACTTCATCAAACCGTCATAGTGACGCATTAACAGGTGACTTTCAATTTGTTGTAATGTATCCAGAATTACACCCACCATAATTAATAGTGATGTTCCTCCGAAAAAGCTTGCAAAACTTTGATCAACTCCGATTACTCTTGTAATTACCGGTGCAACCGCAACAAGTGCTAGGAAAATTGAACCCGGCAATGTTATTCTTGACAACACATTATCAATGAACTCTGCAGTTTTTTTACCTGGTTTAACTCCCGGAATAAAACCACCGTTTTTCTTTAAATCATCAGCCATTTGTGTTGGGTTGATGATAATTGCGGTATAGAAATAAGTAAATATTACAATTAACAAACCATATATAACATTATATCCTACACTCTGAAAATCGTTTAACATTGCTAATACCGGTGAGCTACTCCAATCTTCATTGATTTGAGCGAAAATACCCGGAATAAACATTAATGCCTGAGCAAAAATGATTGGCATTACACCCGCAGCATTAATTTTTAACGGAATATAATTTCTTACCCCACCATATTGACGTGAGCCAACTACTCTTTTTGCATATTGAACAGGAATTCTTCTTGTTCCCTGAACCAATAAAATACAACCCATAATAACTAAAACCATAAATGCGATTTCAAGTACGAATGGAATATATCCACCACCACCATCAGCACCGCGGTTAGTTATCTCATTAATAATGGCTGCCGGTAAACCTGCAACGATACCCACCATGATTAACATGGAAATACCATTACCAATACCTTTATCTGTAATACGTTCACCCATCCACATAGTAAATAAAGTGCCCGCGGTTAAAATAATCACACAAATAAACCAGAACAATCCTTCAGGAGCAACGATAAAGTCGGCCTGTTCAGACATGTTTTTCAAATAAGCAAAATAACCGGAAGCCTGAAGAGCAGTTACTATTACTGTAAGGTAACGTGTATACTGATTCATTTTGCGGCGACCGCTTTCACCTTCTTTTTGCATACGTGCAAAATAGGGAACTGCAATGGCTAATAATTGCATTGCGATTGATGCCGAAATGTATGGCATAATACCCAACGCAAATATGGAAGCTCTGCTGAAACCACCACCTGCAAATAAGTTAATTAAACCCAACAAACCACTCTGACCGTTAACGTTAGCGGCCTGACCGTAAATAGCTGGATCTATACCCGGAAGCATAACATAAGACCCAAAACGAAACAACAACACTAAACCGATAGTATAGGTCAGTCGTTTACGGAGATCTTCGATGCTCCAAATATTTTTTAATGTTTGTATGAATTTTTTCATGTATTAAGCTATCACATTAACTGTTCCGCCTGCTGCTTCAACACCTTTTTTAGCTGCTTCGCTGCATGCATGCGCCCAAATTTCTACTTTCGCTTTTAACTCACCACGACCCAAAACTTTCAAACGTTCTTCACCTTTGATTATTCTGTTTGCTTTTAACATATCAAGGTCGAGTTTGGTGATTTCATATTTATCAACCAATGCCTGAATCTGATCAAGATTGAATGAAACGTATTTAACTTCAAAATTTTTGTTGTTAAAACCACGTTTTGGCAAACGGCGTTGTAAAGGCATCTGTCCACCTTCATGACCTCTCTTACGAGAGTTACCTGAACGGGAACCTGCACCTTTAAAACCTCTTTTAGAAGTTTCGCCCCAGCCCGAACCTTGTCCACGACCAATGCGGTGACGTTTTTTAATCGAGCCTTCTGCCGGTTTTAAATTTGATAAATCCATTATTAAATATTTTCTACTTTAACTAAATGTTGAACTGCTTTTACCATACCGATAATTTGTGGCGTTGCTTCCACTTCTACCGTTTGGTTCATTTTACGAAGACCTAAAGCTTTCATAGTTGCTTTTTGTCTTTTTGGTCTGTCAGTTGTGCTTCTAACTGATGTTACTCTTATCTTGCTCATAACTGATTAATTATTAAATACTTTTTTTAATGGTGTATTTCTCTGTTGAGCGATGGTCATTGGTGTTCTTAAATGCGCCAATGCGTCAAAAGTTGCTTTCACCACGTTATGTGGGTTAGATGAACCAAGTGATTTTGCTAAAACGTCGGTTACACCTGCGCTTTCAAATACTGCGCGCATTGCACCACCTGCAATTACACCTGTTCCGTGAGCAGCCGGCTTAATCATCACTTTACCAGCTCCGAATTTTCCAAGTTGTTCGTGAGGTATAGTTCCTTTATGAACCGGAACTTTGATGAGGTTTTTCTTAGCATCATCGATACCTTTTTGGATAGCTTCGGTTACCTCGCGGGCTTTACCTAAACCATGTCCAACAATACCGTTGCCATCGCCTACAACTACCAGGGCAGAAAAACTGAATGTTCTACCACCTTTGGTAACTTTAGCTACACGCTGGATACCAACAATCTTTTCTTTTAATTCGAGCTCACTTGCTCTAACTCTTTGTATTTCTCTGTTAATTGCCATAACTCAAGTTCTGTTTTAGAATTGAAGACCTCCCTCGCGAGCACCTTCGGCCAGTTTAAGAATTCTTCCGTGATATAAGTAACCGCCACGGTCAAACGACACAGAAACGATTCCTTTTTCAGCCGCTCTTTGAGCGAGCATTGTACCTACTGCCTTTGCTTTATCGCATTTTGTACCGCTTATGGTTTTACCCTGTTTGTCGGTAGTTGATGCAGAACAAAGTGTATGGCCTGCTACATCGTCAATTAACTGAGCATAAATTTCTTTATTGCTTCTGAAAATTGCCAATCTTGGACGCTCAGCCGTTCCCGTAATTTTTTTACGGATACGATAGCGGATTTTTTGTCTTCTTATTACTTTTTCGGATAACATAGCTAATGCTTTTATTTACCTGCTGTTTTACCAGCTTTACGACGCAATACTTCATCAGAATATTTAATACCTTTTCCTTTGTATGGTTCAGGCTTACGGAACGATCTGATTTTCGCAGCAATTGCACCTAATAATTGTTTATCGTTGCTTTCGAGAATGATAGTTGGGTTTTTACCCTTTTCACTCACGGTTGACAATTTCACCTCTTTTGGTATCATCATCATGATAGGGTGAGAGTAACCAACAGCGATTTCTAAAATCTGACCTGTGTTTGCTGCTCTGTAACCTACCCCTACCAGTTCGAGTTCTTTTTTAAACCCTTCTGATACACCTTTTACCATGTTGGCAATTAATGCGCGGTATAAACCATGCATAGCTTTATGGCGTTTTTGTTCGGTTGGACGTTCCAGTTTAACAACTGAACCTTCAGGTTTAATAGCGATGTCGCTATCTACCTTAAGTGTCAACTCTCCGCGTTTACCTTTTACGGTAACAACATTGTTGTCAGCAACCGAAACTGTAACTCCTGCCGGTAATTGAATGGGTAATTTTCCTATTCGTGACATTGTAAAAATCTTTCTGTTTTAATTAATAAACGTAACATAATACTTCACCACCTACATTCTGGCGTTTAGCTTCTTTTTCGGTCATTACACCTTTTGAAGTTGACACTATGGCCAAACCTAAACCGCTCAGTACTCGTGGCATTTCACCAACACCTGCGTATTTTCGCAATCCTGGTTTACTTACTCTCGTAAGACCTTTGATGGCTGGGGATTTTGTAACAGGATCGTATTTTAACGCGATCTTGATAGTACCCTGTGGACCTTCTTCCTCAAATTTATATCTGAAGATGAAACCATGCTCATACAAAATTTCAGTAAGGCGTTTCTTCATATTTGAAGCAGGCACCTCAACAATTCTGTGATTTGCTTTTTGAGCATTTCTGATTCTGGTCAGAAAATCAGCTATTGGATCTGTAACTTTCATTTGCCGTTTTTACTATTTTATTTATTACCAACTTGCTTTAGTCATTCCCGGAATTTTACCATATAAGGCTAAATCGCGGAGTTTGATTCTTGAAATACCAAGGTCACTAATGTATCCTCTTGGACGACCGGTTAATTTACAACGGTTGCGGTATCTTACCTGCGAAGAATTTCGTGGAAGTTTATCTAATTCTTCCCATTTCCCTTCTGCCTTCAGTTGCTTACGTAAGTCAGCATAGTGCGTAATCATGCGCTGACGTTTAGTATTTCTTGCAATTATTGATTTTTTTGACATTGTATTTTTTTATGGTTTGCGGAATGGCATTCCTAATCCTTTTAATAATTCGTATGCTTCTGCATCAGTATTAGCTGAGGTAACAAAAGTGATATCCATACCACTGATTCTTGTTACTTTGTCGATATCAATTTCAGGGAAAATGATATGTTCAGTTATACCTAATGTATAGTTTCCTCTTCCGTCGAAGCTTTTATCGTTTACACCTTTAAAGTCGCGAACGCGTGGTAATGCCACTGCAAACAAACGATCCAGGAATTCATACATGTTTTCGCCTCTCAGGGTTACTTTCACACCAATTGGTTGGGCAGAACGTAATTTGAAATTCGAAATATCTTTTTTCGATACGGTAGCAACACATTTCTGACCGGTAATACGAGTCATTTCATCGATTGCTACATCGATCATTTTTTTGTCCTGAGTAGCTTTACCAACCCCTTGATTTATTGAAATCTTAAGGAGTTTAGGCAGCTGCATAGAGCTTTTGTAGTTAAACTTCTCTTGAAGAGAAGGTGCTACTTCTTCGCTGTATTTTTTCTTCAGACGTGGAGTTCTAGTTTCCATTATTTAATTATTTCACCTGATTTATTAGTTCTTACTATTTTGCCTTCCACTTCTTTGCGGTTCACTCTGATTCCTTTTCCTGTTTTAGGATCAACCAGTTGAACATTACTGATGTGAATTGGCGCTTCTTTTTTAATGATACCGCCGTTAGGGTATTGTTGAGTTGGGCGTGTATGTTTTGAAATGATGTTTACACCTTCAACCATAACACGACCGGTAGTATAATTTACCTCAACTACACGTCCCTTTTTGCCTTTGTCGTCGCCGGTAATAACCAATACCGTATCATTTTTCTTAACGTGGTATTTTGGTTTGAAACGGCTGTTTGTATTTTTTGCTGCCATAATTATAACACCTCCGGTGCCAATGAAACGATTTTCATAAATTGTTTATCCCTTAATTCACGAGCTACAGGTCCGAAAATACGTGTTCCTCTTGGCTCGTCAGATGCGTTCAGTAACACACATGCATTGTCATCGAAACGGATGTATGAACCATCTTTACGACGAACTTCTTTATGTGTTCTTACAACAACTGCTGTAGAAACAGTACCTTTTTTGATACCACCTCCCGGTAGGGCATCTTTCACGGTAACGATGATTTTATCGCCAAGTGAAGCGTACCTTCTACCTGTGCTGCCTAATACACGGATACACAACACTTCGCGTGCTCCGCTGTTGTCAGCTACTTTTAGTCTAGATTCCTGTTGTATCATGTTATTTAGCTCTTTCGACTACGTCAACTAATCTCCATCTTTTGAGTTTACTCAGCGGACGGGTTTCCATTATTATTACTTTATCACCCACTTTAGCATCATTTGCCTCATCGTGTGCATGATATTTTTTTGTTTTTTTGAGGAACTTACCGTACTTGGTGTGCATGATTTTTCGCTCAACTGCAACGGTGATGGATTTATCCATTTTGTTGCTGGTTACCACTCCGGTAATTGTTCTTCTAAGATTTCTTGTTTCCTGTTCCATCCTGGTTTTGTTTTATTTGGCTGAAACCAATTCACGTTTACGAATTTCTGTGTTCAATCGGGCAATTTCACGACGCACATAAGTAATTTGCGACGGATTGTCGATTGGGTTAACTGCATGGTTGAAACGCAGTTTTTGTAAACGATCAGTATCGTCATGAAGCCTTTGTTTAAGGTCTTCCATGCTGAGCTGGTTTAAATCTTCTCTTTTTAACTTAGCCATTTGCCAAATTTTTAGTTTTATGAAACGTAATCTCTACGGACTACAAATTTTGTTTTAACCGGTAATTTACCTGCAGCAAGACGCATTGCTTCGCGTGCAGTATCCAGTGGTACTCCATCAGCTTCGAACATAATTCTTCCCGGCTGAACAACTGCTACCCAATATTCTGGGGCACCTTTACCTTTACCCATACGAACCTCTGCAGGTTTTTTGGTTATAGGCTTGTCAGGGAATATGTTTATCCAAACCTGGCCTTCACGTTTTAGATGACGCGTTAATGCAACCCTTGCAGCTTCTATCTGACGGTCGGTAATCCAGCCTTCTTCAAGCGTTTTTAAACCGAATGATCCTGCTGATAGTAGGCTGCCTCTTTTAGCATTACCTTTTATCTTGCCTTTAAACGTTTTGCGATGTTTTACTTTTTTTGGCGCTAACATGATTTATTTTTTTAACGTTTAGCTCTTCTTCTCTTGTTATTGCGATCTTTTTCTTGTTGTAAACCAACATTCGGCTGGAGGTCGCGTTTTCCGAGTACTTCACCTTTACAGATCCATACTTTTACACCGAGTTTACCGTATACTGTTTGTGCTTCTTTCCAAGCGTAATCAATATCTGCACGGAAAGTATGTAATGGCACACGGCCTTGTTTGTATTCTTCTGAACGTGCCATCTCAGCTCCGTTTAAGCGGCCACTGATACGGATTTTTATCCCTTCAGCTCCCATACGCATGGTTGATGCGATAGCCATTTTAATGGCACGGCGGAAATTGATACGTGCTTCTAACTGACGAGCGATTGTTTCGCCTACAATTGCAGCATCTAATTCCGGACGACGGATTTCGATGATGTTGATTTGTACATCTTTGTCAGTGATTTTCTTTAATTCCTCTTTCACTTTATCAACTTCTCCACCACCTTTTCCGATGATAATTCCCGGACGTGAAGTATGGATTGTTACAGTGATTCTGTTGAGGGTTCTTTCAATCACGATTTTTGAAATACCACCTTTTGATATCCTGGCGCTCAGGTACTGACGGATTCTTTCATCTTCTACCAGTTTCTCTGCCATGGTTTTTCCACCATACCAGTTGCTGTCCCATCCGCGGATGATACCTAATCTGTTGCCTATCGGGTTACATTTTTGTCCCATTCGAATTAATTATTTTATTCTTTGGTTTCGTTATTTGCGTTATTGGTTGCAGTTCTTGATGCAACTTTAATAGTAATGTGATTGGTGCGTTTGCGGATACGGTAAGCTCTTCCGTGTGGTGCCGGTTGAAAACGACGCATGGTTTTACCTCCGTCTACAAAACATTCTTTCACATATAAACTACTGTCGGCAGCATCCATTTCGAATTTTTGCTCCCAGTTCTTAATTGCACTTCTCAACAATTTTTCAATTGGTGTTGCGGCTGCTTTATCAGTAAACCTTAACACATTGAGTGCTTTATCAATATCCAACCCCCTGATAAGGTCAACAACATATCTTGTTTTACGCGGCGAACCTGCGTTGTTGTTGGTTCTTGGGTTGTTTATAAGTTTTGCTACTGCTTCCATAATTCTTATCTGTTACCAGAGTGTGATTTAAAGTTTCTAGTTGGTGAAAATTCACCTAATTTATGACCTACCATGTTCTCGGTAACAAATACCGGAATGAACTTGTTGCCATTGTGAACTGCGAATGTATGACCTACCATATCAGGGAAAATGGTAGAACGGCGTGACCATGTTTTAACCACAGTTTTTTTACCGCTTTCATTCAACTTCTCTACCTTGCCGGCGAGATTATGATCCACATAAGGTCCTTTTTTTATCGAACGTGCCATTAACTATTAATTATTTTTTGCGTCTGCTAATAATAAACTTAGATGTTGTTTTCTTAGGGTGACGGGTTTTCATACCTTTTGAGTATTTACCGTTACGTGACCTTGGATGTCCTCCTGATGAACGTCCTTCACCACCACCCATTGGGTGATCAACAGGGTTCATGGATACACCTCGGTTACGAGGACGAACGCCTAACCAACGATTGCGACCTGCTTTACCAAGTTGCTGTAAGTTGTGATCAGGATTTGATACCGTACCAACAGTTGCATAACAAGTGTCTAATATCATACGGGTTTCACCTGAAGGCATGCGAATGATAACATACTTCCCTTCCTTAGCCGATAACTGAGCCCAGCTTCCTGCGCTGCGGGCAATCATACCACCTTTACCGGGTTGCATCTCGATATTGTGGATGATAGTTCCGAGCGGAATATTGCGGAGCATCAAAGCGTTACCTAATTCAGGAGCAACATTGTCGCCTGCCTCAATGGTTTGTCCTACCTGAATACCATTTGGCGCCAGGATATAACGTTTTTCACCATCGGCATAGTTAACCAATGCGATAAATGCAGTACGGTTCGGATCGTATTCTACCGTTTTAACTGTAGCGGGAACATTATGCTTGTCGCGCTTAAAGTCAATGATACGGTATTTCTTTTTATGGCCACCGCCAATATAGCGCATGGTCAATGCTCCCGAACTATTGCGTCCACCCGTTTTCTTAAACGGGGCTGTCAAACTCTTTTCTGGTGTATCCGTAGTAACCTCAGCGTAAGCATTGCCTATTCTGAATCGTGTACCTGGTGTAACCGGATTATATTTCTTTAAAGCCATCTTTCAGATTAAATTGTGCTGAAAAAATCAATTGTTTCGCCTTTTTTGAGAGTAACGTAAGCTTTTTTCATACGTCCTTTGGTGCCCTGACTGATCCCGAACGGAGTTCTTTTCCAGCCGAATTTACCATTGTCTGTAATCGTTTTTACCGCCGCCACTGTAACACCGTAGTTTTTTTCCACGGCATTTTTGATCTCTATTTTATTGGCATCCATACCAACTACAAAACCATAGGTACCATTAGCTTCAGAAAGCTTGGTGGTTTTCTCGGTTATGAGTGGTTTTATTAATATTCTCTTTGCCATTTTACTTATTTTATTAGTTGTTTTCTGCCATTTGATTGATCAGATTCACTGTGCTTTCGCTCAATACGATACACTGTGCATTCATGATGTCGTAGGTGTTAAGGTCACTTGCTTTTGAAGCACCTGTTTTTGGTAAATTGCGCAATGACAATCTGATATTTTGGTTATCACCTAATACAAATAATGTCTTTTTGTCGCTAACACCAATGTTTTTCATAATACCGGCAAAGGCTTTGGTTTTTGGTGTGTCCAAAGTGAAATCTTCCACAACAACAATGTTGTTTTGTTTTGCTTTATAAGATAAAGCAGAACGACGTGCTAATTCTTTCACTTTACGGTTCAGCTTAAAGCTGTAATCGCGAGGACGTGGGCCAAATATAGTACCACCACCGTGAAATAAAGGGTTTTTAATACTTCCTTTACGTGATCCACCTGTTCCTTTTTGACGGTGTAACTTACGAGTTGAACCTGCTGATTCTCCTTTTTCTTTCGATTTATGCGTTCCCTGGCGTTGGTTAGCAAGGTATTGCTTTACTGAAAGGTAAATAGCGTGGTCGTTTGGTTCAACACCGAAGATTTCTTCGTTGAGCTCAACCTGTTTACCGGTTTTTTCGCCTGATATTTTTACGATTTCTACTTTCATTTTATTTCTCGATTATTACATAAGAACCCTTGCTTCCCGGAACTGATCCGTTGATTAAGATTAAGTTCTTGTCAGAAATAATTTTTGCTACTTTGAGGTTGCGTTGTTTAACGGTTTCGTTACCCATACGACCGGCCATTCTTAATCCTTTGAATACTCTCGCAGGATATGATGATTGTCCGATTGAACCAGGTGCGCGATGACGGTCGTGCTGACCGTGTGTGCGCATACCTACACCGCTAAAGTTGTGGCGTTTTACAACACCCTGGAAACCTTTACCTTTCGAAGTGCTCACTACACTAACTTTTTCTCCTTCTTCAAAAATGTCAACAGTGATGTTATCACCTACATTTTTATCGAGGTCAAAGTTGCGGAACTCCTTAATCTTGCGCATTGGTTTAGCGCCTGATTTTTTGAAGTGACCGGTTTGAGCCTTGTTGGTACGAACTTCCTTCAATTCCTCAAAACCTAACTGAACAGCATTATAGCCATCAGTATCGTCGGTTTTCTTTTGCACAACCACGCATGGTCCGGCTTCGATTACAGTGCAGGAAATTAATTTTCCTTCCTCACCGTAAAAGTGCGTCATGCCGAGTTTTTTGCCTATGATTCCTTTCATTTTCTTGAGAATCTTTTAGATTTTAATTTCAACTTCTACTCCACTTGGTAACTCCAGTTTCTGCAATGCATCTACTGTTTTGTTGGTTGCGCTGTAAATATCAAGCAACCTTTTATAGGTACACATTTGGAACTGCTCACGTGCTTTCTTGTTAACGTGAGGAGAACGCAATACTGTGTAAATCTTTTTCTGCGTAGGCAGCGGGATTGGTCCCGTAACCACTGCACCTGTGTTGCGAACGGTCTTTACGATTTTCTCAGCCGTTTTGTCAACCAAAGTGTGGTCAAAAGATTTCAGTTTCATTCTGATTTTATAGGTCATACTACTGTATTCTTACTTTTATCAATTAACTGTTACTTTTCCTTTTGATTTAGATATCACCTCTTCAGACACTGACGCTGGCGCCGGTGCAAAGTGTGAGAACTCGAGAATTGAAGTTGCACGTCCTGAAGTGATGGTTCTTAATTGTGTTACATAACCAAACATTTCACTCAGTGGAACTTTTGCTTTGATAACAGTTGCGTTGTTTTTGTTATCAAAACCTTCAATCATACCACGACGACGGTTTAAGTCACCAATTACATCACCCATATGATCTTCAGGAGTAATAACTTCTAATTTCATGATAGGCTCAAGTAATTGAGGTCCTGCATTTTTACCTGCATCGCGGAAAGCAATTTTAGCTGCCATCTCAAAAGAGAATGCATCAGAGTCAACTGCGTGGAATGAACCGTCGAACAAACGAACTTTTAAGCTGTCCATGGTGTATCCGGCTAAAACGCCTGTTGACATTGCTTCTTTGAAACCTTTTTCAACAGATGGTACATATTCCCTAGGGATAGCACCTCCGAAGATGTCGTTCACAAATTGTAAACCGATAACACCATCATCTGCAGGTCCAATTTCAAATTGGATATCAGCGAATTTACCACGACCACCTGTTTGTTTTTTGTAAACCTCACGGTGTTTAATTGTTTTGGTAAATGATTCTTTATAAGCAACCTCAGGAGCACCCTGATTAACTTCAATTTTAAATTCGCGTTTTAAGCGGTCAACGATAATTTCAAGGTGTAACTCACCCATACCACGAACTACAGTTTGGCCTGTTTCTTCATCAAAGTTTACTTTGAATGTAGGATCCTCTTCTGCTAATTTCGCTAAAGCCATACCCAATTTATCAACGTCGGCCTGAGTTTTAGGCTCAATTGCCAAACCGATAACCGGATCAGGGAATTTAATGCTTTCCAAAGCGATTGGATTGTTCTCATCACAAAGGGTATCACCTGTTCTGATATCTTTAAAACCAACTGCTGCACCAATATCACCTGCTTCGATTGTATCGAGTGGGTTTTGTTTATTGGCATGCATTTGAAGGATACGGGAAATACGTTCTTTTTTACCTGTTCTTACGTTTAATACATATGAACCTGCATCTAATTTACCGGCATACACCCGGAAGAATGCTAAACGACCTACGAATGGGTCAGTCATAATTTTGAATGCTAAAGCCGTAAACGGTTCTTTAGAATCCGGTTGACGAGACAATTCTTCTTCTGTGTCTGGGTTAGTACCTTTCACTGCATCGATATCGAGTGGTGAAGGCAAATAACGGCAAACTGCATCCAACATGAACTGAACACCTTTGTTTTTGAAAGATGAACCGCACAACATTGGGATAATAGCGATATCGATAGTTGCTTTACGGATAGCCGTAATCAACTCTTCTTCTGTAATTGAATCAGGATTGTCGAAGAATTTTTCCAATAATGCATCATCGTATTCAGCAACTGCTTCAACGAGGTGGTTACGGTATTCAACAACGAGGTCTTTCATATCATCCGGAATAGGCACTTCTTTGTAAGTCATACCCTGAGTTTCATCATCCCAAATGATAGCCTTGTTGGTGATTAAATCAACAATACCTTTAAAAGTTTCTTCAGCGCCGATAGGTAATACCAGTGGAACCGGATTAGCACCTAAAATTTCTTTCACTTGTTTAACAACTTCAAGAAAATCGGCACCTGAACGGTCCATTTTGTTTACGAAACCTAAGCGAGGAACTTTATAACGGTTAGCTTGGCGCCAAACTGTTTCAGATTGTGGTTCAACACCACCAACTGCGCAGAATAACGCAACAACACCATCTAATACACGGAGTGAACGTTCAACCTCAACGGTGAAATCCACGTGTCCGGGAGTATCGATAATGTTTACTTTATAATCTTCATTTCTGTATTTCCAGTGCGTAGTTGTAGCAGCAGAAGTAATAGTGATACCACGTTCTTTCTCTTGCTCCATCCAGTCCATAGTAGCAGCACCATCGTGTACTTCACCGATTTTATGCGTGATACCAGTATAAAACAAAATACGCTCAGTGGTAGTCGTTTTACCGGCATCAATATGCGCCGCGATCCCTATGTTACGAGTGTATTTTAAATCTCTTGCCATTGTATTTTTCTTTAACTAATTATTATGATTTAAAGTGAGCAAAAGCTTTGTTCGCTTCAGCCATTTTATGAACATCTTCTTTTTTCTTAATTGTTGCACCTTCACCTTTTGCTGCAGCAACAACTTCTGCGGCTAATTTTTCTGCCATTGATTTACCACTGCGTTTGCGAGCAAACATGATTAACCATTTCATAGATAATGAAATCTTGCGGTCAGGGCGAATCTCTGTAGGAATCTGGAAGTTAGCACCACCAATACGGCGGCTTTTTACCTCAACACCCGGAGTTACGTTGCTCAATGCTTTTTTCCAAATTTCGTAACCATTTTCACCGGTTTGTTTTTCTACTAAATCAATAGCATCGTAAAAAATGCCAAAAGTGATGCTCTTTTTACCTTCGTACATCATCATGTTTACGAAACGGGTAACCAGTGCATCATTAAACTTAGGGTCTAACGGTAAATATCTTTTTTTAGGTTTTAGCTTTCTCATTGGTTATAATTGCTACCTTTTTTCAAATTATTTTTTCTTTGCCGGAGCTGCTGCAGCACCTGCTTTAGGACGTTTAGTTCCGTATTTAGAACGACTTTTTTTACGGTTGTTTACACCGGCAGTATCGAGTGCACCACGAACAATGTGGTAACGAACACCCGGAAGATCTTTAACCCTGCCGCCGCGAATCAATACGATTGAGTGCTCTTGCAAGTTGTGACCTTCACCCGGAATGTAGGCGATAATTTCTGTTTGATTGGTTAAACGCACTTTAGCCACCTTGCGTAACGCAGAGTTTGGCTTCTTTGGAGTTGTTGTGTAAACCCTGGTGCATACACCACGTTTTTGAGGACATGCATCTAGTGCACGGCTCTTGCTGGCAGCTTTAATAGCTACTCTTCCATTGCGAACTAATTGTTGTATTGTAGGCATTTGTTAAACTTCAACTTTTCTTTTGGGGCTGCAAAGATAGAAGTTAGGGAGGTAATTAACAAATCGGTGTGCACAAATCTTGCGAAGTAGTGCAGTCGAGCCAATATTGTAAACGCTATCGGTGTTTACCCCCTTAATTTCGACACGCGGCCTTAAAAATGGACTGCAAAGGTAAGCAAAGTACCGAACAATCCAAACCAAGGCTTAAAAAAATGTGTACTAAATGTGCAAATCTCCCCTAAATCCTATGGAAACAGGGGTTTGTGGGGTAAGATTAATTTCTGGCTAAACCCCTGAGTTGGGTGATTTGAACCAGGCTATGGCTTAAATTGCGGTTGCTGTTGAATGGATTGCCTACCTTTACACCATATTTATATATATGTTCAAATCAACAACCACTCAAATTATCGCTGTAGCGACTACTATTATGCTTTTAACGGCTTGCGGCAACAAAAAAACCACCAGCCCTGAAGTAACCGAAAATACCGATACCTTAGTCCAAACTACCACCACTCAGCCTGAGGTTACCGACAATTCTACCGAAACCCCTCCAACAAATACTATCGCAGAAAAAACCGACACCCAGGTAGAAAAACCAGTGGTTAAAGCTGATGTATCCGGCAAAGGAACAATTGTTCAAAAAGGTGATATATGGGTAATCAGAACCGCAGGCTCTGAAGGCACTGATTATTTACCATCCAATTTGACAAAAGCATTCCAGGTAGACGGAAAAGCTGTAACCTTTGAGGCTAATCTGGATGAAATTCCTCCTGGTGTTCGTATGGCTGGAAGGCCTGTTACACTGGTAAGTATTAAGTAATAATTAACTACACATTTGGGATATTCCGCCAGTATATGTATCTACATATAACCACGGAAAACTGCAATACATGTCTAATTGTGACATAGTTATTATGCCTATTTTATTTTATTGGCAGCTGTAATATATTGACAATCAGTATTTTGTTAAATACCTGGGTTTACCGTGTGTTAGAATTATGCCCACTTGTGACAAAAATGTAACATTTTGTAATATATATTTGCGCCTCACAGCCAATTTAAAATTGAATATGAAAAAAACACTCCTTTTAGTATTTTCTTTGGTAACACTTGCTGTTCAGGCACAGCAATTCCGTTACGGTTTTTCGATTGCACCGGCTCAAAACATTTTGAGTTTTGACACTAAGTTATATAGTGAGCCGACTGCTTATAGAGGATTTCAATATGGATTAATCCTTGACCAAACTATTGGTAAAGGTGAACATATTGCTTTAACATTCGGATTAAATTTAAATTACACCAATAGTGGTTTAACCAGTGTGGTTGAAAACCAGGGTGACGATTTAAAAGAATGGGCGGTAAGAGGTCGCTATTTAGAAATTCCACTTACACTTCGTTTGCGCACAGGTCAAATTGGAAAATTTATTTTTTATGGTGAAGGTGGTGCATCTTACGGTCATGGGTTACGCGCTGTTGGCGATTACACCGTGAATGGCGTTAGAAGAGATTCTGATTTTGATTATTATAATAAAGGCAATGGAAATGGTATTACCTATTACGAAAAAAATGCAAGTATAGTTATGGGCTTAGGTACCGAAATTGCCATCACTGAAACGGCGTCTATTTTAATAGGCTTTTTCCATCAAAAGGGATTACTTTCAGTGTATGAAGACAACAACGATGAAAGTATATTAAAGCTCAACCAAACAGGAATTAAAATTGCCGGATTATTCTAATTTACTCACATCAAAATCAACATATAAAATGAAATCTAATTATATATTATATACAATCATCAGTTGCTTCGTATTATTTTCATTTACGGCAAGTGCTCAGCAATTTCGTTATGGTGCTAACATTGCACCTGCAGCAAGCTGGTGGATAGTAGAAGGCGATTTATATATCACTTCAGGAAACAGTATTGGTTTCCAAGTTGGCGGCACAATTGATTTAACCCTTGGCGAAAGTGAAAGATTTGCTATTCAAAGTGGATTAAACTTTACTTCTGCTCCTGGAAAATTCGAGCAAAATCCCGAATCACCTAGTTTTGCAGGAAAAGCCTGGGATTATTCAGTAAAAACTATTGACTTACCTATTTTATTGCGATTACGTTCTGATGAATTAGGCAAAACGGTATTATTTGCACAATATGGTTTAACCCTCGGATTTACTATGGCAAGTAATGTGAATATACGCGATGGGAAAAATGGCGGTAATGAATTTGATTATGAAAGTTTGAATACCAGTCTAACAATGGGTACCGGAATTGAATATGCATTAAACGACAAAATGGATTTAATGTTAACATTGTTTTTCCAAAATGGTACTAAAAATATGATTATTACCAATGCGAATGATGACAATATGTTTCCACAACAGTTGGGATTAAGAGCGGGAATATTATTTTAATAATAATTTAAATATTTTTTAAGGCGATTCATTCAGAATCGCCTTTTTTATTTTTAATAATGCGACTACCTTTTTTGAAAATCAATTATTAAGTTGTCCTGATATTTAAATTAACAAAGAACAAAAAAGTATTACATTAAATTGATATACTAATAACACACCGAAATAGCTTCAAACAAAATTTACCTGAGTAATACTATTTATTAGTACCTGACAAAAAAATTATTGAATTTGTTATTAAATCTTTAAATACCCGTAGTTTAATAATAACGCAACAGTTGGTCTAGAATTTTGCGCAATCATTTAACAAATTAATCACTAAAACCAATTTTATGATTCGCAAAATGTACATTTTCGGAATGTTCGTTTCGTTATTGGGTTTGTTTCAACAAACGCAAGCGCAAACAGCATTTACAGCGGGCAATATAGTTATTGTTCGCGTTGGTGATGGTAGCACTTCATTAATAAATACCGGTAATCCCGTATTTCTTGATGAGTATACCACCACTGGTTCATTAGTTCAATCAATTGCATTACCTATTGCAGTTGATGGAACAAATAAACGTTTAATATTAAGTGGCACTGCTACATCAGAGGGTGCTTTATCAAGATCTGCTGATGGTTCAGCATTAGTATTAACAGGTTACGATGCAGCACCTGGAGGCGCAACGTCTTTAAGTGGAACATCTGCAGCTTCTGTAAACCGCACAGTAGGATTAATTTATGCTGATGGAACCTTAAATACGTCTACAGGATTAACTGATTTCGCATCAGCAAACAATCCACGTTCAGCTACAACTACTAATGGAACTGATTTATGGATGACTGGTGGAGCAGGTGGAATTCGTTATGCTACTTTAGGCGCAACAACTTCAAATGATTTATCAAGCGCAACATTAGCAAATGTTCGTGTAGTACAAATATTCGATAATCAATTGTATTTTTCAACTGCAAGCGGAACAACATATCGTGTTGGTTCTGTTGGAACAGGATTGCCTACCAGCGGTTTACAAACATTAACTCATTTAACAGGTATTCCTGCTGCAACTGGTTCTCCATATGGTTATTTCATGGCCGATTTAGATGGTGCTCCGGGAATTGATGTTATTTATGTTGCTGATGATGGTGCAAATGCATTAAGAAAATATTCATTAGTTGCAGGTACTTGGACTTTAAACGGAACAATTGGTGTTGATGCTGATGATTATCGTGGTATTACAGGTTCTGTTAATGGAACTACCGTAACATTGTATTGCACAATTAAAGGTGGTTCAGGCGCAACAGGTGGTGGCCAAATTGTAACCTTAACAGATGCTTCAGGATACAATGGTGCATTTGCCGGTGTGCCAACATTACTTTTTACTGCTGCTACAAATACTTCTATTCGTGGTATTTCAATGGCACCGGAAGCAACTTGCACACCAGTATTATGGTATGCTGATGCAGATGGTGATAACTTTGGTGATTTAGCTACAACACAATCATCTTGCACAATGCCTTCAGGTTATGTAGCTGATAGTACTGATTGTAACGATGCTGATGGTGCAATTTATCCCGGTGCCACAGAATTATGTAATTCAATAGATGACAATTGTGATGGAACTACTGATGAAGAATTTATTAATCCAATTATTACTTTCGCTTCAAGTGAATTAGTTGCTGGTTTAACCGGACCTTCAAGTTCACAATCTCCTTATCTTACTCCATTAAAACCAGGTGTTCAGTTTACTTCTATTTTCACTGCAGGTGATGTGTTTGGCGACTATACAGCTTCTGGATTAATGGATGGAATTGGCGCGTATGATAATGGCGACGGCACATTTACAGTATTAATAAGTCATGAAATTAATAACACATTAGGTGTAGTTCGCGACCATGGATTTATTGGAACTTTTGTTTCAAAATGGATTATTAATAAAGCTGATTTATCAGTTGTATCAGGTGAAGATTTAATGCAAAATGCATTTGTTTGGAATGCAATAACAAGCACTTACGAACCTGCTACTGCAGCATTTAGTCGTTTCTGTTCTTCTGACCTTCCAGCCCAAACTGCATTTTATAATTCAGCAAGTGGAAATGGTTCAACAGAAAAAATATTTATGAATGGTGAAGAATCAGGAAATGAAGGTCGTCAGTTTGCACATATTGTTACAGGTGCTGAAGCTGGAAATTCATATGAATTAGCTGCGCTTGGAAAAGCAGGTTGGGAAAATTCAGTAGCCAGCTATTATGCGCAGGATAAAACAGTTGTAGTAGAATTAGATGATAATACAACAAACGGTCAGGTTTATGTATATGTTGGAACTAAAACTAACACTGGACTTGAAATTGAAAAAGCGGGTTTAACAAATGGTATTTTATATGGCATCACTGTAGATGGTATGTCTACTGAATCATCATTAAGCATCCCAGCGGCAAATACTGCATTTTCATTAACATCACTTGGTTCAGTTAGCAGTATATCAGGTGCAACGCTAAACAACAACTCAATTACTGCCGGTGTAACCAACTTTTTACGTCCTGAAGACGGTGCTTGGGATCCACAAAATCCTTCAATATTTTATTTTGTAACAACTAACTCATTTACAGCTCCAAGCCGTTTATGGAAATTAGTATTTACTGATATTAATAATCCTGAATTAGGTGGTACTATTACTGCATTATTAGATGGTACTGAAGGTCCAAAAATGATGGACAATATGACTGTAGATAATGCCGGTAACATCATTATTCAGGAAGATCCGGGTAATCAAAAATATTTAGCCCGTATTTGGGAATATCGTATTGCTACAGACGAGTTAATTGAAATTGCTCAGCACGACGAAAACAGATTTATTTCAGGTGCCCCTTCTTACTTATCACAAGATGAAGAATCATCAGGTGTAATTGATATCTCATCGATTTTAGGCCCAGGCATGTTGTTACTCGATGACCAAGCACATTATGCTATTCCGGGTGCGGTTGTTGAAGGTGGACAATTATTGGTGATGTATAATCCTGATTCAGAAACAGGTGTTTATACTGCGACAGATACAGTTCGTGTTAATACAAATTCAGCTTGTGCTGCTACTGGCGTAGTTTTAGGAACTCCTATGACTTCTGACAACTGTGTAGTTGCAAGTGTAAGTAATGATGCACCTACTTCATACCCTCTTGGTAATACAACAGTAACTTGGACTGTAACCGACGGTTCAGGAAATTCAACAACAGGAACTCAAGTTGTAATTGTTACAGATGAAGTTCTTCCTACCATAACTGCTCCTGCTGCAGTAGTTGTAAGTGCTGACTCATCTTGCACTGCTTCAGAAGTTAGTTTAGGCACTCCTATTACTGCTGATAACTGTGGTGTTGCAACTGTAACAAATAATGCTCCTGCAACTTATCCATTAGGTGCTACTACAGTAACATGGACTGTAACCGATGTTAACGGTAATTTTGCTACTGTTGCCCAAACAGTAACTGTTACAGGAACTGCTGCTACTTATTATGCAGACGTTGATGGTGATACTTATGGTAATTCATCTGATTCAATTGTAGCTTGTGTAATTCCTTCAGGTTATGTAGTTGATAATACCGATTGTAATGATAGTGACATTGCAGTAAATCCAGGTGCAACTGAAATATGTAATGGAATTGATGATAATTGTGATGGCAATATTGATGACAACTTAATTATTGCAACTGCAACACCGGTTGGTTCTACTTCTTTCTGTAGAGGTAATTCTGTTCAATTAGATGCTAATACAGGAGCAGGTTATACTTACCAATGGAAGAAGAATGGCAATAATATACCTGGTGCAACGGCTGCATCTTATACAGCAAACAAACCAGGAAATTATACAGTATTAATAACAATTCCTGGTGGATGTTCTGATTTGTCTGATGGCGTGACAGTAACTGTATTAGCTAGTCCTGCAGCTACTATTACCAATGTAACAGGTTGGACAGATCTTTGCACCGGAAGCCCTATTAAATTAAAAGCTAATGGTGGTGCAACATTAACCTATCAATGGTATCGTGGTGCATCGATGATAGCTGGTGCAACTTCAAATACCTATAACGTTACATTGTCAGGTAATTATTCAGTTGAAGTTACCAATACAGTAACAGGTTGTACTACAAAATCTGCTAAGTATCCTATTACTCAAACTTGTAAAGAAGGTGAAGATGTAATTATTGAAAGCTCATCATTCAATGTATATCCTAACCCTACCAATGGTTCATTTACAATTGATATGACAATAAACGCTTCGCAAGAAGCAACTGCTGATATTATGTTATATAACATGATTGGCGAAATTGTTTATCAATCTTCAATAGAAGTAAATAACAATACTATTTTTGCTAATGTTACTCCTGATAATAATCTTTCAGAAGGTTTATATATAGTAAAAGTTGTAGTTGGTAATACAATTTTTGAAAAATCAATTGCAGTAGTTAAATAACAATAAACAATAAATAAAAAATCCGCAAACGTAAATGTTTGCGGATTTTTTATTGTCTGTAATTTAAAATTATTTAATCACAAGTTTCCAAATTGGCATAAGCTTGTAAAGTCCAGTTTGTCGAAGTATATGAATTATCGGTTGAGCCACCAGGGCCATAAATTTTACCTTGTGTAATTTCATAATAACCCCAATTAGCTGCAGGAGAACAACTCAAGTTTTCTTGTGCGCCTGTCCATGTTTCAATACTAACCGGTTCGTTAAACATACTAGGGTCAACTACCCATTTTGTATATGAACCATCAGCACCTTTTAAAGTAACCAGCGGTGCAACGTGGTACCACCAATACACACAACAGTCACCAGCATCCACTGCTAAAAAACCGGTTACATCTTCGTAGCTGAAAACTTTTTCGCAACTTACGTTATATTCTTCTAACATGATTTGACGCATTTTATGTGCACGCGCATAACAACCATCAACCACATATTGAAAAGGAATACAATAATCAATTGTTGAAGTACCGGTAGCACAACCTTGCGATGCACAATAATCAAATATGCCATTCAAAATTGTCATACTAGGTACATATTTTTTAAAAATATCAGGCTCAGGTGTTACATCGTATTTAGTGGCTGCATCTAATATTTCCTGAGCAGAAGGTTTTGC
>Ga0209480_10000962_pt1 | contig 21928 bp, 16 predicted proteins | sample JI61114C2DNA_FD_187501 | JGI IMG/M metagenome (GOLD analysis project Ga0209480, IMG submission 187501) | Wastewater effluent complex algal communities from Wisconsin, to seasonally profile nutrient transformation and Carbon sequestration -... | ecosystem: Engineered > WWTP > Effluent > Algae... | reverse complement strand
GGCATAGATGTGGATCAGCGCAAAAGTCATCATGATCCACATGCCCAGCCGGTGCAGGTTATGCACCTGCATCGAACCGCCGAGCGCGGGAATCACCCAGCCAAACAGGACATCCTGCCAACTGCCCAGCCCGGCGCCTTCGCTGTACAGCGCGAAACCGGTAAACACCATGCCAACCGCCAGAATGGTGAAGAAGAAGAACATCATCAACTGCGCCATCGGGTTGTGCCCAACGTATTTCTTCGGCGTTTTCTCGAGGAACAGATACCAGCGCAACTCGAAGAAGACCTCGCTCCACCACTGCGGATTGGTGATCGGCAGGCGGAATATCTGCTTGGCGTGGTGATTGCCGACAAAAGCCCAGTAAATCCGCCCGAGCAGGCCAACCGCAAAAATATAGGCGGCCGCGAAATGGGCGAAACGGATATAGCCCATCAGGAAGTTGTCCGAGGCTTCACCGGGCATCGTCGGCAAGGGTTTGCCGATGAAATAACCGGTAACCGCCAGCGTCACCATGGCCAATGCGTTAATCCAGTGCCACAGCCTGACCGGTGCTTCATAGACATAGATCGAACGGACTTGTTTACCGTGCCGTTCAGCCTCCAGCATGTCCTGTTGAGAGAGCATGATTGCCTCCTTTCCGGGCCGCTTAGCGGACCTTGACCTTGCTCATTTCCTGTCCATCCGGGCTCATCACGTGCGTTGAGCAGGCCAGGCAGGGATCGAAGGAATGCAGCGTGCGCAGGATTTCCAGCGGCTCGTCGGCCTTGGCCACCGGGGTATTCATCAGCGCCGCTTCAAAAGCGCCAATCTGCCCCTTGTGGTCCCGCGGACCGCCGTTCCAGGTGGTCGGCACGACGCACTGGTAGTTGTCGATCTTGGTGTCCTTGATCTTGATCCAGTGACCAAGGGCGCCGCGCGGCGCTTCACTGAAACCTGCCCCCTTGGCTTCCTTGGGCCAGGTACTTGGCTCCCATTTTTCGATGTTGGCCGTATTCAGATCGCCGGCCTTGAGGTTGGCCATCAGCTTGTCGAAAAAGTAGGACATCTTGCGTGCCGCCCAGCCGCACTCCAGACCGCGCGCCGCCGTACGGCCCAGGGTCGAGAAAAGGGCGGTAACCGGCACATCGAGCTCCTTCAACAGCGCGTCGACCGGCTCCTTGAATTCCGGGTTTTTCTGGGCGTAACCGATGATGTAACGGGCCAGCGGGCCGACTTCCATGGCGTGGCCGCGCCAGCGCGGCGCCTTGATCCACGAGTACTTGCCGCCTTCATCAAGCTCCTTGATATTGGTCTTGGTGCCCTTGGTGTTCTTGCCCAGCTCAAAATTAGGTTCGGTGATGCCGTCGAAAGGATGCAGCCCCTTGCTTTCATCCGGGTATTTGTACCAGGAGTGGGTAACGAACTCCTGAATCTGCTCCGGATCCTTGAGGTCGATCTCATGCACCTTGGACAGATCGCCATTGATGATGGCGCCGCGCGGCAGCAGCAGGTTGCTGGCCGAATAATCATTCGCCCGGTCGGGAATATCGCCGTAAGACATGACATTTTTACCGGACAAACCGCCACCGTATGTCCAGCTCTTGTAGAACTTGGCGATGGCGATCAAATCGGGAATGTAGACTTGTTCGGTAAATTCGATGCTGCGATCGATGATGCTCTTGACCAGGTTCAGGCGCTCCATGTTGATCGCGCCAACGGCGCCGACACCTTCCATGTTGATTGCGCAAGGGACGCCACCGACCAGCCAGTTTGGATGCGGATTCTTGCCGCCGAAAATAGTGTGCACCTTGACGATTTCCTTCTGGAAATCGAGCGCTTCGAGGTAGTGCGCCACCGCCATCAGGTTGGCTTCCGGCGGCAACTTGTAGGCCGGGTTGCCCCAGTAGCCGTTCATGAACGGGCCGAGCTGGCCGGATTCGACAAACTTCTTGAGGCGATTCTGGATGTCGCGGAAGTAGCCGGGCGACGACAGCGGCCATGAGGAAATGCTCTGGGCCAGCGTCGAAGTCGCCTTGGGATCGGCCTTCAATGCCGAGACGACATCAACCCAGTCGAGTGCGTGCAAATGGTAAAAATGCACCAGATGGTCATGTACCTGCAGGTTCAACTGCATGATGTTGCGGATGCTGTTGGCGTTTTCCGGAATCTTGATATTCAGCGCATCTTCGACCGCACGCACCGAGGTCAGCGCATGGGTGCCGGTACAAACGCCGCAGATGCGCTCGGTAAACGCCCAGGCGTCGCGCGGATCACGTCCCTTGAGAATGACTTCCAGACCACGCCACATGGTGCCGGTCGACACTGCATTGCGAATCACATTGTTGCTGTCGAGATTGACCTCGACGCGCATATGGCCTTCGATACGGCAAACCGGGTCAACGACGACGCGCTTGCCGGAATTATCGACATTGAAGCCTTGAGTTTCGTAGGCCATCTTATTTCTCTCCCTTTTGTTCGTCAGTCTCGCCAGCCTTCTGGCGGGCGCGGGCCAGTGCCGTTACGGCAGCGTGTGCCGCAATTGCCGCTCCCACCGTACCGGCGGCGGTCTTGCCTATGGTGTCGGCATTGGCTTCGACGCCGAAGGCCTTGATGTCGGTCACACGGTCGTAGAAGCTGCCCTTGTCCCAGAAACCCTCTTCGGAGCAGCCGATACAGCCGTGCCCGGATTGCACCGGCCACGACACGCCACCATTCCAGCGCATCGAGGAACAGGCGTTGTAAGTGGTCGGCCCCTTGCAGCCCATCTTGTACAGGCAGTAGCCCTTGCGCGAACCCTCGTCGTCCCAGGCTTCGGCGAACTGGCCGGCATCGAAGTGGCCGCGGCGATAACATTTGTCGTGGATGCGCTGGCCGTAGAACATTTTTGGACGGCCCTGACGATCCAGCTCAGGGATACGGTCGAAGGTCAACATATAGGTGACGACACCGGTCATCACTTCGGCGATTGGCGGGCAGCCCGGCACGTTGATGATCGGTTTGCCGGTGATCACCTTGTGTACCGGTGTAGCGCGCGTCGGGTTCGGTTTGGCGGCCTGCACGCAGCCGTAGGAAGCACAGGCCCCCCAGGAAATGATGGCCTTGGCATCGGCGCAGGTTTCGCGCAGCTTCTCGACAAAGGGGCGGCCGCCCTGGATGCAGAACATGCCGTCTTCGTTGAGCGGCGGGTTGCCTTCAACGGCAACGATGTAGTTGCCCTTGTATTTCTTCTTGACCTCGTCGAGGATGGCCTCTGCCTGGTGGCCGGCAGCAGCCATCAGGGTGTCGTCGTAATCGAGCGAGAGCATCGAGAGCACGACATCCTTGGTCAGCGGGTGCGCCGAGCGGATGAAGGATTCAGAACAACAGGTGCACTCCAGGCCATGCAGCCAGAGCACCGGCGTTCGTGGCTTGGTTTCCAGTGCATGGGCGATGGTTGGCGCGGCAGCGCTACCCAGTCCCAGCGACGTTGCAGTCAGGCTGCAGAATTTCAGAAAGCTGCGCCGGGTTATCCCCTGGCGGCGTAGCACTTCGTAAAAAGTCTCGGTCACGGCTCGCTCCCCCGATGTTTGTCAGACGTTAAGTGAAGGGGTATTGCGCAAGGCCCGTGCCACAAGCAAGCACATAGGATTAACAATCGTTGAATCAGTCACTTAAAAAATTAATACTGGAACAAATACGAGTCTCAGTGGCCTAACAAGAAAAGCTGGTTTCCATCGCATTGGAAACCTTATATCCACACCTCCATTTGCTCAAACACAAGCGTGAGCCAGCACCTATAATTGACCAGCCTTTGGTCATAGGAATATTGCGAAACGCTGATGCAATACCACCATGACCGCCGTCAATACCATCACCACTGAGAGCCCTTAGTATCCGCGCATGCCGACCGTTGCCGAATTGATGTCTCCCCACGCTGACCGCGTACCGCCGACCGCCACACTGGCCGAAGCCGCCGCCTTGATGGTCGCGGCAAAAATTTCCTCAGTGATCGTCGTCGACCGCGACCAGGTGATCGGTATCGTCACCGAAGGCGACATGCTGCATGCCATGCGCCAGCATCGTGAACGTTCGCTGCCGATCACCGCGATCATGACTTCGCCGGTCCACACCGTTGCTGCCGATAGCGATTTCCGCGATGCCTACCGCGCTGCCGCCCGCCTTGGCATCCGCCACCTGGTCGTCACTGACGAACAGGGCAAGGCACTTGGCGTGGTCTCCGAAAGCGACATTCGCCACCACCTTGGACTCGATTTTTTCCGTGAGCTCAATAACGTCGATGCGCTGATGGAACGCAACTTCCCGCGTCTGCCGGCCAGCGCCTCTCTCGACGACGCCCTGACCGCGATGGAAGCGGTACGCATGACTTGCGTGGTCGTCGTTGATGGCAAGCTACCGATCGGCATCGTCACCGAAGGCGATGTCGTGCGCCTTTATTTACACAGCGCCGGCCACCCGACACTCGGTGCCGTGATGACCGCGCCGATTGCCACCGTGGCGAGCGACAGCAGCCTGATTGATGCCGCCCAGCGCATGCTGGACTCAGGTTTTCGGCACCTGGCGGTAGTGGACCGCAACAATCAACTGATTGGTTTGCTCACCGAGCACAGCCTGATGCGGCCGCTCGAACTCGAGCTGGTCGACGAGGCTCTGGCTGACCGTATTGAGTTGAGCGCCAGCAACTCCGCCTCCCAGCGCCAAATCTCGCGCAACGAGCATTACCAGCGCGCCCTGCTCGACAATTTCCCTTTCCTGGTCTGGCTCAAGGACACCGAATCGCGCTTTCTTGCGGTTAACCGTCAGCTGGTCAATGCGCTGGGCGAGAGCTCGCACGACGCGCTGATCGGCAAAAGCGATCTCGATTTCTCACCATCAGAACTCGCCGAGTCCTACCGCGCCGATGATGCGGCAGTGATGGCCAGTGGCGAGAAAAAATACGTCATTGAACAGATCACCAATCTTGGCGTGCGCTGCTGGGCAGAAACCTACAAGGCGCCGGTCCGTGATGCTGACGGCCAGATCATCGGTACAGTCGGCTTTGCCCGCGACATTTCCGAGCGCCAGCACGCCGAAGAAGCCATCATCATGCGTAATGCCGCGATGGCTGGCCTGTTGCGCGGCGAACCGCTGAACGGCTTGCTCGAATTGATTGCCCTGGCTACCGAAGCCGAGTTGCCCAACCTGCGCTGCGCCATTCTGCTCACTTCTGAAGATGGCCGTACCCTGCGCCTGGGAGCCGCCCCCAGTCTGCCGGAAGAGGGCAGGAGAGCGCTTGACGGCATGGCCATCGCCGAAGGTGTCGGTGTTTCAGGGACTGCCGCCTTCCGCCAGGAGCGGGTTGCCATGGCGAACGTTTTCACCGACCCCAAAGGCGTCGCGTTTCGCGATTTTGCCCGAGCCGCCGGCGTCATCTCGGGCTGGGCAGAACCAATTTTCGGCAGCGATGGCGAACTGCTTGGCACCTTTACCGCCTACCACGCCGAAGAGTTCACCCCGAGCAATGAACAACTCGCCCTGCTCAAGCTGAACAGCCAGCTGGCGGCGATGATCATTGCGCACCAGCTCAATGCCCTGCGTCTGGAGGCCAGCCTGACTACCTTCCGCGGCATTTTTGACAGCGTCAATGAAGGACTGCTGGTGCTTGATGCCGATGGCTGCATGCTCGACTTCAATAGCGGCTTTGAACGCCTCTCCGGTTATTCACGCAACGAACTGCTCGGCCAGCATTACGGGATGCTCAGCAGCCCCGGCCTCAACGACCTGACACAGGTCTCAACGGACATTTCGGCCTCGCTCAGTGGCGAGATGAAAACCCTGGAGTTCTGGGGGCGCAGCGCCAAAGGCCGCCTGATCCCGCTCAGCGTCCGTCTGCACTCGACCCGCTATTTCGGACAGCCAGCAGTCATTGTTTCAACAATAGACATCACCGAAGCCAAAGCAGTTGCCCTGCGCCTCGAAATCGAACATGACCTGGCCACCGCACTGGCCGCCGGCGTACGGCGCGAAGATCTGCTGTCGACCATGCTGGCAATTGCCCTGCGCTTCCCAGAGTTCGACAGTGGTGGACTGTATTGGCTGAAGGCAGACGGCAGCTATGAACTGGTCGCCCACCACGGCCTCTCCCCAAGCTTCGTTGAAGCTGTGGCCAGTTTTCCGGTTCATTCGGAACACGCCGAACTGATCCGTGCCGGCGAAATTGTCTGCAGCTGCAATGAACTCGGCAGCACCTGCACCGACCCCTGCGTCATCCGCAAACAAGCGCTGGAAGCCGAGGGCATCCAGTGCCTGCTCATTCTGCCCATCATTGTCGCCGGCCAGCCGATTGCCTGCCTTAATCTCGCCGGCAAACAGACAACGCAGATTTCACGCGGCACACTGCTGGCGATCGATACCCTGGCCAGCAATTTTGCCCAGACCCTGATGCGCCTTGATGCCCAGGAAGAGGCACAGCGCCTGCAACAAAATCTCAGTGGGCTATTCGATGCGCTGGACGATGTTCTGATCGTCACCGACCATCAGGGCAAAATCCTGCACCATAACCGGGCCGTCTGCGACGTACTGGGTTACGCCCCCAGCGCCCTGATCGGCCAGTCGATTGTTGCGGTCCACCCGGAAAACACTCACGATTTTGCCCGTCAGGTGGTCGGCGAAATGGTCGCTGGAATGCGTAACTCGTGTCCCTTGCCTATCCTGCGCAGCGACGGTAGCCAACTGATGGTTGAAACGCGCACCGTCAAAGGCTACTGGAATGGCGAACCGGCCATTTTTGGCGTTTCACAGGACATCAGCGAGCGCCTGCTGGCCGAAGAACGCCAGCGCCTGGCGGCCAGCGTTTTTGACAACGCCCACGAAGGCATCATGATCACCGACCCGGCCGGAATCATCGTCGAGGTCAATACCACCTTCAGCGAACTCACCGGCTATAGCCGCCACGAAGCCGTCGGCCATACCGCCGACCTGCTCAAATCCGGCCATCACGATGCCGAGTTCTACCGCGAGATGTGGGCCACCATCCGCCAGGCCAGCTATTGGCGTGGCGAGGTATGGAACCGTAAAAAATCCGGTGAAATTTTTGTCGAATTGCTGACTATTTCAACGGTGCGCAACCGCAACGACGCAATCACCCACTACGTCGCCATTTTCTCCGACATCACGCTGATCAAGCAGCACCAGCAGCGCCTTGAACATCTCGCCCATTTCGATGCCCTGACCCAGCTGCCCAACCGCATGCTGCTGGCCGACCGCCTGCAACTGGCGATGGCGCAAACTGACCGCAACCAGGCAATGCTGGCGGTTTGCTATCTCGATCTTGATGGATTCAAGCCGGTCAACGACGCCTACGGTCATGCCGTCGGTGACCGTCTGCTGGTTGAAGTCGCCCAGCGCCTGAAACTTTGCGTGCGTGCCGGCGACACGGTTTCCCGCCTCGGTGGTGACGAGTTCGCCCTGCTTTTCTCCGACGTTAATGATGTCCATGAGTGCGACCGCGCGGCCAGTCGCGTGCTGAATACGCTGGCCCAACCGTTCACCATCAACGGCAATTCAATCTGCATTTCAGCCAGCATTGGCGTCACCCTCTACCCGAATGATGGCTCGGATGCCGACGCCCTGTTACGCCACGCCGACCAGGCGATGTACACCGCCAAACAGTCCGGGCGCAACCGCTTCCATCTCTTCGACCCCGAAAGCGACCGCCGCGCCCGGATTCGCCGCGACGAAATGAGCCGTCTCCAGCAGGCCCTTGGCGAACGCGAATTTGTCTTGCATTACCAGCCCAAGGTCAATATGCGGGAAGGCCGGGTCTTTGGTGCCGAAGCCCTGATCCGCTGGCAACACCCGGAAGAAGGCCTGCTCCCGCCGGCCCGTTTCCTGCCCAGCATTGAAGGCAGCGAGATGGACATACTGGTCGGCGAATGGGTGCTTGAGGAAGCACTCAGCCAACTGGAAGCCTGGCAAAGGCACGGCCTCAGCTTGGTGGTCAGCGTCAATATTTCCGCCACCCATTTGCAGTCGCCCAGCTTTGTCGAGAAACTGACCCTCCTGCTTGCCGCCCATCCGCTGATACCGCCCAACTGCCTGGAACTGGAAATTCTGGAAACCGCCGCCCTCGACGATATGGCAATGGCCGCCGATATTTTTGTCGCCTGCCGCCGTCTGGGGGTCAGTTTCGCCCTCGACGATTTCGGCACCGGCTACTCCTCACTCACCTACTTCCGCCGCCTGCCTGCCGACACCCTGAAAATCGACCAGTCCTTTGTCCGCGATATGCTTGACGACCCGGAGGACCTCGCCATTGTCGAAGGCGTCATCGGCCTGACCAAAGCTTTCGACCGTCAGGTGATCGCCGAAGGAGTCGAAACGGTCGAGCACGGCATGGTTTTGCTGCAACTGGGCTGTGATCTGGCCCAGGGTTACGGCATCGCGCGTCCGATGCCGGGTGCTGAATTCCCGCTCTGGGTCAAGAACTTCGTCGCACCTGAATTGTGGAACTCGATCGCCACCTTCAAATGGGCGCGCGAAGACCTGCCCATGCTGGTCGCCGAGATCGATCACAAGCGCTGGATGCGCCACCTTGAGGACTTCCTTGCCGATACCAGCGGTCACCTCAGCCCTCCTGCCCACAATAGCCACAGTTGCCGCTTTGGCCGCTGGTACTACGGTCCGTCGCGCGAACGCTACGTTGCGCTGGAGAGCTACACCAGCATTGAACAGGTGCATAGCAAGGTTCACCAGTTGGGGCAGGAGCTGCTTGACCTGAAAAAAGCCGGTGACGATGCCTTGATCGAGCGTCGCCTGGCAGAGTTGCGCAGCACCAGCGCCAGTCTGAACGAGCACATCCAGATGATTCAGGCCGAAGTTCTGCTCTCTACGCAAATGCAAAAGCGCTGAAATTTCGCCACTTTTTCCGGTCGACCGCAACATCTCCGGATTTTGATTCTCCTCAATCTGTCGCTACACTTGCGCGTTCATAATTTGCCACTGATTTATTTCGGTTTTTCCCCTGATGCTTGAAGCTGACAATCTGGAATGTGTGCGCGGTGAGCGCCGCCTTTTCGCAGGCCTCGGCTTTCGACTGGAGGCGGGCGAATTGTTGTACCTGCAAGGCAAGAACGGCTCGGGCAAAACCAGCCTGCTGCGCATGCTGATCGGCCTGCTACCGCCAGAAGCCGGCGAAATTCGCTGGAAAGGGCAGTCGATCAAATCCGACGACTTCCGCGCCGATCTCTGCTACCTCGGCCACCTGAACGCCATCAAGGAAGAGCTGACGCCTTTGGAAAACCTGCTGGCCGCCGCCCATCTGGCCGATGAAGAACTCAGCGAGGACGACGCGCTGGATGCGCTGGAGCAGGTCGGCCTCGCCGGCCGCGAAGACCTCGCCTGCAAATACCTCTCGCAAGGCCAGAAGCGCCGCGTCGCACTGGCTCGCCTGGTCAAGGAAAAGCGTCCGCTGTGGATACTCGATGAACCCTTTGTCGCCCTTGATGTGGCTGCGGTCGACTGGCTGGCCGGCATCATTTCCGGCCACCTGCAACGCGGTGGCCTGGCGGTCATGACGACGCATCAACTGGTCGACATCCCGGCCGGCACCGTGCGCGAATTGCGGCTCAGTTGAGGGCGCTGGACTGATGTTCAAAATCATCACCGCGGTCGTTGCCCGCGACCTCAGACTGGCCATGCGCCGGCAGGCCGATATTGTCTCGGCGCTGTTCTTTTTCGTCATCGTCGTCAGCCTCTTCCCGCTCGGCATCGGGCCGGAGCCCGACCTGCTGCGCAAACTCGCCCCCGGCGTGCTGTGGGTCGCTGCCCTGTTGGCGACGATGCTGTCGCTGCCCCGCTTGTTTGCCGACGACCATCGCGACGGCACCCTTGAACAACTGGCCCTTGCACCGCACCCCCTCGGGCTGGTCGTCACCGGCAAAGTGATCGCTCACTGGCTGGTTTCCGGCCTGCCGCTGGCGCTGGTTGCCCCGGTGCTTGGTCTGCAATTTGACCTGTCGCGCGAGGCGCTGCTGGTGCTCACCTTTGCCATCCTGATCGGTACCCCGGCGCTGTCCGGCATCGGTGCCATTGGTGCCGCCCTGACCCTGGGTTTGCGCGGCGGTGGCGTGCTGGTTTCGCTGCTGGTACTGCCACTCTACATCCCGGTGTTAATATTCGGCGCTGGCGCGGTTGACGCGACGGTGACCGGGCTCGGGGGAGAAGGTCACCTTTCCTTGCTCGCTGCCCTTACTTTTGCCTCCCTCGGCTTCGCCCCCTGGGCCACAGCCGCTGCCTTGAAGATTGCCCTCGAATGAAAGATCGCTTCAATCTCTACCGTTTCGCCTCGCCGGCCGTGTTTTACCCGCTGGCCGGGGCGCTGATTCCCTATTTTGCCGCCGTTGCGGTGGTTTTCGGACTCGCCGGCCTCTGGCTCGGCATGCTCGTCGCCCCCACCGACTTCCAGCAGGGTGAGGGCTACCGCATCATTTTTATCCACGTCCCGGCCTCCTGGATGTCGATGTTCATCTATCTGGTGATGGCCTTCTGGGCCGCCATCGGCCTCGCCTTCAATACCCGGCTGTCAGGCATGATGGCGCAGGCGCTGGCGCCAACCGGTGCGCTGATGGCCTTTCTCTCGCTGCTTACCGGCGCCCTGTGGGGCAAGCCGATGTGGGGCGCCTGGTGGGTCTGGGATGCGCGACTGACCTCGGAACTGATCCTGCTCTTCCTTTATATCGGTTATATGGCGTTGACCGCAGCCATTGACGATGCGCGCCGTGCCGACAAGGCCGGTGCCCTATTGTTGCTGGTCGGCGTCGTCAATATCCCGATCATCTATTTCTCGGTCAAATGGTGGAACACGCTGCATCAGGGCTCCAGCATCAATCTGGCCAAATCCTCGATGGCTACCACCATGCTCTGGGGCATGTTGCTGATGGCCATGTGCTTCTGGATGTATTCCATCGCCGTCGCTTTCATGCGCGTGCGCACCATCATGCTCGAACGCGAACGCAATACCGAATGGGTCAAAAATCTGCTCGTCGGAGGTGAAAAATGATCCACTGGGCCAGTTTTTCCGACTTTATCGCCATGGGCGGCTACGGCTTTTACGTCTGGAGCTCGTTCGGCGCCACAGTGCTGATCATGGCAATTGAACCGATCATCGCCGCTCGCAATCAAAGGACCACCATCGCCCGCCTCAAGCGCCAATTGCGTGCCGAATCCCAGGCTGACTCACGCGCTGACTACAGGAACTCGTCACAATGAAATCGCGTCACAAGAAACTCGCCCTGATCGGCGGCGCCCTGGCTATCCTCGGCATCATCGCCGCGCTGGTCCTCAACGCCCTGAACAGCAACATCGCCCTCTATATTTCGCCGACCGACGTTGCCGCCGGCAAGGCGCCGCAGGGCAAGGTGTTTCGCATCGGCGGACTGGTCAAGGACGGCAGCATCAAGCGCCAGGCCGATGGCGTAACCATTGCCTTCATCGTCACCGACACTGAAAAAGACATTACAGTTAATTACAAAGGCATCCTGCCCGACCTGTTCAAGGAAGGCAAAGGCGCCGTGGCCCAGGGAAAAATGACGGCTGACGGCACGTTTACCGCCAACGAGGTGTTGGCCAAGCATGACGAAAACTACATGCCGCCAGAAGCCGCCAAGGCACTCAACGACGCCGGCAACCGCGCGGCCGACAAAAAGGCAGCCGATGCGCCCAGCGCGCCGGCCAAACCCGGAGCGAGCTACTAAAAATGATTCCCGAACTCGGCAATTTCGCACTCATTCTCGCCGCATTGGTGGCGCTCATCCTCGGCACCCTGCCACTGCTTGGTGCGCACCAAAACCGCATGGCCTGGGTCGCCGTCGCCCGCCCGGCCACCTCGGCACTGGCGCTGCTGGTCACCTTTTCCTTCGCCTGCCTCGCCCACGCTTTCGTCAATAACGACTTCTCCGTGGTTTATGTGGCCCAACACTCCAATTCGCTGCTGCCGCTGGAATATCGCGTCGCCGCGGTCTGGGGTGGCCATGAGGGTTCGCTGCTGCTGTGGATGCTGATGCTGACCTGGTGGGCCTTTGCCGTCCGCATGCTGTCCAGCCAGTTGCCGGAGAACATGGTGGCGCGCGTCCTCGGCACCATTGGTCTGGTCGCCTTCGGTTTCCTGCTCTTCATCCTGATCACCTCCAACCCCTTTGACCGCCTGCTGCCGGGCGCTGCAGAAGGGCGCGACCTCAACCCGCTACTCCAGGACTTTGGCCTGATCATTCATCCACCGCTGCTTTACATGGGCTATGTCGGCTTCTCGGTAGCCTTTGCTTTCGCCATCGCCGCCCTGCTTTCCGGTCAGCTCGACGCCGCCTGGGCGCGCTGGTCACGGCCATGGACAACTGCCGCCTGGTGCTTCCTGACTCTCGGCATTGCCATGGGCTCATGGTGGGCTTATTACGAATTGGGCTGGGGTGGCTGGTGGTTCTGGGATCCGGTCGAAAACGCTTCCTTCATGCCCTGGCTGATTGGCACGGCACTGGTGCATTCACTGGCAGTGACCGAAAAACGCGGCAGCTTCAAGAACTGGACGGTGCTGCTGGCGATTTCCGCCTTCTCGCTCTCGCTGCTTGGCACCTTCCTCGTCCGTTCCGGCGTGCTGACCTCGGTACATGCTTTTGCCACCGATCCACGGCGCGGCATCTTCATCCTGATCTTCCTCGTCGCCGTCATCGGCTCCTCGCTGGCACTGTTTGCCTGGCGGGCGCCGAAAGTCGGGCTGGGTGGGCGCTTCGCGCTGATTTCGCGCGAATCCATGTTGCTGACCAACAACGTACTACTGGTTGTTGCCTGCGCCACTGTGCTGCTCGGCACGCTTTACCCACTACTCATTGATGCGCTGGCACTGGGCAAGATTTCGGTTGGTCCGCCCTACTTCAATGCGGTTTTCGTCCCGGTGATGACGCCGCTGCTCTTCCTGATGGGCATCGGTCCCTTCGCCAACTGGAAGCAGGCTTCCATTCCGGAAATTCTGCGCACCGTGCGCTGGGCTTTTGTCGCTGCCATCATTGTCGCCATCGCCGTGCCGCTGATTTATGGCAACTGGAGCGCGTTGACCGCACTCGGCATCCTGCTCGCCGCATGGATCGTGTTCGCCGGGGCAATCAACTTTGTTGGTCGCGTGCAGAGTACCCGTGCCGGGCAGTCCTTCCTGAGTGCGGCCCTCAAGCAGCCACGCAGCTTCTTTGGCATGCATGTCGCGCACCTCGGCATCGCCGTGTTTGTGATCGGCGTGACCATGGTCAGCAGTTTCCAGGATGAAAAAGACGTCAAGATGGCGCCCGGTGAAAGTGTTGATGTGGCTGGCTATCATTTCACCTTCAACGGGGTGAAAGCCGTCGAAGGCCCGAATTACGTCGCTGCGCAGGGCGATTTCGATCTTTCGGTTAACGGCAAATTCATGCTCAAGATGACCCCGGAAAAGCGCAACTACCACTCTTCGCAAATGCCGATGACCGAAGCCGCCATCGACGCCGGCTTCCTGCGTGACGTTTATGTCTCGCTGGGCGAGCCGATTGACCGCGACAAGCCGGAAGCCGAGTGGGCGGTGCGTGTTTATTACAAACCCTTTGTCGACTGGATCTGGGGCGGCTGCCTGCTGATGGCATGTGGTGGCTTGCTGGCCATGCTCGACCGCCGCTACCGCATCAAGTCACGTGCCACTTCGGCAATCAATACCCAGGCTGGAACCCAACAAGCATGAATCGTTATTTCTGGATCCTTGGCGCCTTTGCCGCCCTCGTTCTTCTGCTCGCCGTCGGCCTCGGCCTCAACCCGCGTGACGTTCCCTCGCCACTGGTCGGCAAGCCGGCACCGGCCTTCAACCTGAATGTGCTGGCCACACCGGACAAGGCACTGGGCCCTAAAGACATGCAGGGCAAGGTCTGGCTGCTCAACGTCTGGGCTTCGTGGTGCGTTTCATGCCGCGCCGAGCACCCGGTGCTGGTGGAGTTCTCGAAGAAAGTCGACGTGCCGCTGATCGGCCTCAACTACAAGGAAGTTCGCGGTGACGGCGGTTTCGATATGGGCAAGATGGCGGCCGATGAAGAGAAAAAACTCGCCTTCCAGCGCGCCAACAAATGGCTGGCCGATCATGGCGACCCCTACAAGCTGACCGTCATGGACCTTGATGGCCGCGTCGGCATCGATTACGGCGTTTATGGCGTGCCGGAAACCTACGTTATCGACAAGGCCGGGGTCATTCGCATGAAGCACACCGGCCCGATCACACCGGATATCCTCGGCAAGAAGATCATGCCGCTGCTCGCGGAGTTGAACAAATGACCTGGCGTGCCATCATCCTGGCCCTGTTTTTTGCCTCGTTTTTCACGTCGACCGCAACATTTGCCTCAGCCACCACCGAAGCCGCCCTCGCCGTCGATCCGGTGGCCGAAAAACGCCTGCAGAAACTGTCTGAAGAATTGCGCTGCCTGGTCTGCCAGAACCAGACAATTGCCGACTCCAACGCCGAGTTGGCGCAGGATCTGCGCCGCGAAGTCCGCGCCATGATCAAGGATGGCAAGACCGACAAGGAAATCGTCGATTTCATGGTGGTCCGCTACGGTGACTTCGTCCTTTACCGTCCGCCGGTCAAGGGCATCACCCTGCTACTATGGGGCGGCCCGATTGCCCTGATGCTGCTCGGCCTCTTTGTCCTGCAACGCTACCTGCGCCGCCGCAGCACGCGCATCAACGCTGAAGACCAGCCACTCTCCGCCGAAGAATCCAGCCGCGCCGATACGCTGCTCAAGGAACTCAACCCGAAATGACCCCGTTTGCCATTTTCGCCACCCTGATGATTGTGGTGGTTGCTGCCTTTGTCTTGCCACCGCTTTGGCTCGGCCTGCGCGCCCCAAAAGTGACGGCTGATCGCAAGGAATTGAACCTTTCCATCTTTCGCGACCAATTGGCTGGTCTGGAACGTGAGAAAGCCGAAGGCATCCTGTCCGAGTCCGATTTCGAGCAGGCCAAGCGCGAAGTTCAACGCCGCCTGCTTGAAGAAATCGAACCGGAAAGCACCGTCCCACCAAGCAGCGCAGTCAACCACCATGCGAGCCGCAAAATCGCTATCGCGCTGCTGCTTTTACTGCCACTCCTGGCCACTGTCGGCTATGGCCTGCTCGGCAACCCCAAAGCACTGGACCCGACACAAACCAGCGCCCCGCCCAAGATGACTCAGGAACAGATCAACGGCATGGTCGCCAAACTCGCCGCGCGCATGGCCGCCAACCCGGACGACCTCAAAGGCTGGCTGATGCTGGCCCGTTCCTACAAGACCATGGGCCGCTATGACGAGGCAGTAAGTGCCTACAGCAAGGCAGAAAAACTGGTCAACGAAGAGCCTGACCTGCTCGCCAGCTATGCCGAAACCATCGCCATGGCCAATGGCAAGGGCCTCAAGGGCAGGCCTGTTCAGCTCATCGAACGCGCACTCAAGCTCGATCCCAAACACCCACACGCCCTGTTCCTCGCCGGCGCCGCAGCGATGGAAGCCGGCGACAACAAGAAGGGCATTGCCTATTGGGAATCCCTGCTGCCGCAAGTCGAGCCGGGTTCAGAAATCGACCAGATGCTGCGTAGTGGCATCGACAAGATGAAGTCGGGCAAGTAATACGTGGTCGATGCCAGCCGCCGGGGTTTCTTTCGCGGTCGACCGCGCCCCAAGGCTGAAATTCGCCCGCCCTGGGCGCTCACCGAAACTGAATTCACCGACCGTTGTACGCGCTGCAATGATTGCCTGAGCGCCTGCCCGGAACAAATCATCGTCAGCGGCGACGGTGGTTTCCCGACCATCGATTTCGCCCGTGGCGAATGCACCTTCTGCGGCGATTGCCTCAAGGCCTGCACACCACAGGCCCTGAAAGCCGTGGCAGAGAGCCAACCCTGGACCTACAAGGCACTCATCGGCGCCGGCTGCCTGCCGCAGCAAGGGGTTGAATGTCGTGTTTGCGGCGACTACTGCGATGCACGAGCCATCCGCTTTGCGCCACGCATCGGCGGCAGCCCGCTACCCGAGATTAATCCGGAAAAGTGCACCGGCTGTGGCGCCTGCGTCGCCCCTTGCCCAGTCGTAGCAATCACGATTCGCTAAATTATTGCCATCGTGCATTTCACTGCACAGCTGATCGCGCTATGCTTTACATTGAACGAAAAACACTTCGGAGATAACCCTGATGACCCAAGAGAAGTTCCGCCTCGTCACCCGTAGCGATTTTGATGGCCTGGTCTGCGCTGTTCTGCTGAACGAACTTGATCTGATCGACGACATCAAGTTTGTGCACCCCAAAGACATGCAGGATGGCAAGGTGGAAATCACCTCACGCGACATCACCACCAATCTGCCCTACGTTGCCGGTGCGCACCTCGCCTTCGATCATCATCTGTCAGAGACCATCCGCAACACCGGCGAGCGCAAGAACCACATCATTGAACCGGAGGCGCCTTCGGCAGCTCGTGTCGTCTATAACTACTATGGTGGCAAAAAAGGCTTCCCGACGATTACCGATGAAATGATGGAAGCCGTCGACAAAGCTGACTCGGCCCAGTACAACTGCGAAGAAATCCTCGCGCCTAGCGGCTGGGTGCTACTCAACTACCTGATGGACGCCCGTACCGGCCTCGGTCGTTTCCGCGAGTTCCGCATCAGCAACTACGCGCTGATGATGGATCTCATCAAATACTGCCGCAACCACAGCATTGAAGAAATTCTGGCACTTCCCGACGTCAAGGAACGTGTTGATCTCTACTTTGAGCAAAAGCAGAAAGCCGGCGAACAGATCCAGCGCTGTACCACCGTACACAAAAACCTGGCTGTCCTTGACCTGCGCAACGAGGAAACCATCTGGGCGACCAATCGCTTCCTGATCTATGCGCTCTACCCGGAAACCAATATTTCCATCCACGTCATGTGGGGTGTGCAAAAGCAAAATACGGTCTTTGCCACCGGCAAATCCATTATTGATCGCAGCAGCAAGACCAATGTCGGAGAGCTGATGTTGCAATACGGTGGCGGCGGTCACCAGGCAGCAGGCACCTGTCAGCTGGCCAACGATCAGGCCGAAAGTACGCTGCAGGCGCTGATCAGCAAAATCAACGCGGACGGCTGATCATGCCCGCCGGATCACTGACGCAATGTTCATATCCGCTGATGGCCTGACAGTCAGCGAAAAGGAGGGGTTATGCACTGGCTAGATTTTCCCCCACCACGCAAGAACATGCAGCCGGGTTTCAACGATCCGGCCTCGGCCAAAACATGGCTGGCCGCTCAGCCCCAGGCTGATCCGGTGCAAATGCAGGCCGCGCTACTATTTCAGGTCGAAGCCCTGGACGGTAGCGCCTTGCCGGCGGCCGAGTTACTGCCACTACTAGATTTCCTGCGTGGCCCCATCGTTACCGTTCAGGAAGCACTTGAACCGCGCTACCTGCGCAAACCGCTACCCTTGCCAAGTAGCGATCAGCGGATTTTTGAAACTGCCCGCCAGTTATGGACGCGCCTCGGTATTGCCTACCTGCGTATCGCCCCGCACTTTGCTCCAGGCGACCGCCTGCTACCACTGCACCGTGCTGCCTCGGCGATCCGCCTGGCCGAATACTGCCACTTGCTGGCCGCACAGGAATGCCCCGGGCTCCTCGATCGCCTGTTGTTCGCCATCCTGGAACAGGCTGAACGTTCCAACCTGCAACGTCAACCGTTGCTCGATCCGCAATTTCGCCATCACGGCGAATCGAACATCGCCGGACACATTGCCTGGGCCTTTCTGTTGCGCTTGATAGATCCTTATCGTCTTTCAGTACATCAACTGGCGGTGGCCAATCGCGCCATCAGTCGCTGGCGTGAGCTGGCCGGTTTCCAGGCAATGCCTGACAACGACCCACGCGCTCGTGCCGTCGCGCTCGATAGCCTGTTTGGCGGCCCCATACCTGAAGGCTTGCCAGCCTGGCTGGATGTACGCCCGGTTGATCGAAAAATACGTCATCGCCTGGCGGCGTTGCAAGCCGGTGAATCCCCTGAGTCACTATTGCTCGGACATGAACTGTCGAGCGCCGCCTGTATTCGTCTACTCAACGAAATGCGTGCCGCCCTCACACAGAAGAGCACAGCACCAGCCACCGAGGTTGGCGAAATACCCCTCGTCTTCGGCACTGACGATGCCTACGCCGTGCTGGCCGGCAAACCACTCAAATCACAAGGCCTGGATGCCAAGAGCGCAACCCTCGCCCATCAACGGGTGGCCATGTTTGGCTTCGATCGCGTTTCGCATCTGCCCAATGCCGTCCATAAACTCGACGTGCCGCATGAAACCTGGAGCATGGTTGATGGCGTTGCCGTTCGCCAAGCAGAAACCGGCGAACGCCATGTCGCCCCCTGCCTGGTCGCTACTGCCAACGCCAAAGGGGGGCGACTGGGCGTAATGCTTGGCTTGCGTAGCGCCGCCGACGGTTCCTTGCGCGCCCAAGTCAACTGGTTCCCGGAACAGGTCAAACCGGGCATCATCAAGCGCTTCGTCGCTGGCAAGGCACTCTCCGTCCCCGTATTTATATTTACCGGCAGCAGTAAAACCTACCTGATCACCCCGGCAGGCACCGCGATAAAACTGGAACTAGGTCTAAGCATTGAAGAAGTCGAACCAGCGCACCTGACACCCTGCGAGGTTAGCGAACGGGGCTCAGACTTCGTACGCTATCTCTGCCATAACGCTTGAAATATAAATTTCACACTTGGCAAGTGTGCGTAACCGTACTATCACTACTCATGAAATAACAATGAGTTGAGTAAAAGTTTCTCGCTTGCGTAGATGCTTTCGGTATCATTCGGGGAGCCTTAGTCATAGCCAGCCCCCAGAGTTACCGTATAACACCATGATCCAGATTGCTCTTAAATATTTCGTTCTCCTGACGCTCAGCTTGTTGGCCAATCTCTCTTGGGCACAAGGCTACGCATTTACCGGTAACAAGATACAAAAGCATGCCGACGGCGTGCTTTCGCTTATGGCCTTCACGGTGGTCCCCGATCTGACCAGCAGCTTCCTGTCGATTGGTAGTGGCAATGGCAGCTCAGGAACGAGCGACCTATCAATGACCCAGTTTGCCGGCGGTGCCACGATCAGCAAATCGACTCCGCTTTACCTTGAAGGTGGTGTGGCATACATGCGCTACGACCCCTCTTTTGTGGCCAGCAATGGCACCCAGACCCGAGACGTCCCGTTCAAGTGGAATACCTTTTCCGGCACGGGCGGCATTGGCTGGGATTTTCCGATCGCTGAACACCTTGTCCTCCGGCCCATTTTCAATTTCGCTTTGGGCCAGGTCGCCAGCGACCTGGCGCTGGGCGCCCGCTATTTGACCTGGCGTACCCAGCGCAATCTCGATTTTCTCGACAATGGACAAATGAACGCCTATGGCCTCGGCGGCTCGTTGATGCTTGACTACGAACTAGTCACCCCGGCACACGATATTGATCTGGAGTTGCGCTATACAAATATCGCACTGAAGACCTTCGGAAACACCTCGGACAGCGTCAAAGGCTCGGCCAGCGCTGAAGCCTTCAGCATCTATGCCCGTTACCGCGCACCAACCGGCATCAACCTCCTTGACCGACCACTGCGTTACGTTCTCGAAGCAGCCAATACGGTTTACCTCGGAGACCAGCGCGGTCTCCTCGGTATGAATTACATGTCATCACTCGGTGCCGGTTTTGAGATCGACTCCAGCGCCTACGACATTATCGTCACTCGCACGCGCCTCGTCGCCCGCTATGCCTTCGGCGAGAATGTCACCGGCTTCGCCGTCGGTTTGGCGATGAGTTTTTGACCGCCCATAGCGGAGACTGCTAGAAAAAAGGCCCATCCGAAGATGGGCCTTTGCTTGTTGCGGTCGACCGTCAAAAACGGTCGAATTTCGGCTTATTCAAACTCGATGATGATCTGATCGACAGTCAGGCTCTCGCCCGCCGCCGCAGATATCTTCTTGACCTTGCAGTCCTGATCCGCCTTGAGGATGTTCTCCATCTTCATGGCTTCGATCACCGCCAGTTTCTCACCGGCTTTGACTTCTTGCCCAACCTTGACCGCCACTTCACGCAGCAAGCCCGGCATCGGAGAAATCAGGAACTTGGAAAGGTCAGGCGCCTGTTTCTCGGGCATCAGCGCCAGCAACTCAGCTGCACGAGCACTCATGACCATGAAGTCGGCACGCGTACCCCAGTGGAACAGACTGTACTTGGTCTTGTGACGTTCGACCTGCAACGTGAACTCCTGACCATTACAGGTACCGACGAACAGCGATTCACCCAACTTCCAATTTGAACGCAGTTCGTAATGCTTGCCCATGTACTCGATGTTGTAGCCGCCAGCAACCAGCGTCGCCATCACCGGGTGGTGTTGGTTGCCTTCGGGATTCAGACGAACCACCATCCAGTTGTTGCTGACCAGACGCTCATGACCCTGCAACTGGCCGGTAATTGAGGCGGAACGATCAGTGAAGGCACGATAGACGTAGGCAGCCACCGAGACTAGCAAGGCCGGATCATCATGCGGCACCATTGAGGCATCAAAACCCGTCGGGTATTCCTCGGCGATGAAACCGGTGTTGAAATTGCCTGAATGGAAACGCTTGTGCTGCATCAGCGCGGCCTGGAACGGAATATTCGAGGAAATACCGCGAATGACGAAGCCGTTCAGCGCGTCACGCATACGCTCGATGGCGCTGTTGCGATCCTTGGCATGCACAATCAGCTTGGCGATCATCGAGTCGTAGAACATCGATATCTCGCCGCCATCGTAAACACCGGTGTCAACGCGGGTCGTGCCATTGGCATCGGTGGTTTCCTTGGGTGGCTGGAACTTGACCAGACGCCCGGTGGAAGGCAGGAAGCCGCGGAACGGGTCTTCGGCATTGATCCGACATTCCATCGACCAACCGTTGAGCTGAACATCGTCCTGCGTGATTGGCAGCTTTTCACCGTAGGCAACGCGAATCATCAGTTCGACGAGGTCGACACCGGTAATCAGTTCGGTCACCGGATGCTCCACCTGCAAACGGGTGTTCATTTCCAGGAAGTAGAAGCTCTTGTCGGCACCGACGACGAACTCGACCGTACCAGCCGATTCGTAATTCACGGCACGGGCCAGCGCAACCGCTTGTTCGCCCATGGCTTTACGCATGGCCGGATCGACGAAAGGTGATGGTGCTTCTTCGATAACCTTCTGGTGACGACGCTGGATCGAGCAATCACGTTCGTTCAGATAAACGTAGTTACCGAATGAGTCACCGATCAGCTGGATTTCGATGTGGCGCGGTTCCAGCACATATTTTTCGATGAAGACGCGGTCGTCACCAAAAGCGTTCTTGGCTTCATTGACGCAGGAGGCGAAGCCTTCAAAGGCTTCCTGGTCATTGAAAGCAACACGCAAACCCTTGCCGCCACCGCCAGCCGAGGCCTTGATCATCACCGGATAACCGATGCCCTTGGCGATCTCGACCGCTTCTGCCGGGCCGGAAATCGCTGCGTTGTAACCCGGAATGGTATTGACCTTGGCTTCTAGTGCCAGCTTCTTGGACTCGATTTTGTCGCCCATCTTGCTGCTCGAATAATGCTTCGGGCCGATGAACTTGACGCCTTCTTCTTCCAGGCGGCGCGAAAACTCGGAGTTTTCCGAGAGGAAGCCGTAGCCAGGGTGCACCGCTTCAGCACCGGTCTGCTTGCAGGCAGCGATGATCTTGTCGGCAACCAGATAGGATTCCTTGGAGGCGGCCGGGCCGATACAGACCGCTTCGTCAGCGAGGTCGACGTGCAGCGCATCCTTGTCGGCTTCGGAATAAACAGCAACCGTCAGAATGCCCATCTTGCGGGCGGTCTTGATAACGCGGCAGGCAATTTCGCCGCGATTCGCAATCAGAATTTTCTTGAACATAGTCTTTTTCT
>Ga0209480_10000961_pt1 | contig 21929 bp, 25 predicted proteins | sample JI61114C2DNA_FD_187501 | JGI IMG/M metagenome (GOLD analysis project Ga0209480, IMG submission 187501) | Wastewater effluent complex algal communities from Wisconsin, to seasonally profile nutrient transformation and Carbon sequestration -... | ecosystem: Engineered > WWTP > Effluent > Algae... | reverse complement strand
GATAAGATCAGTTGATTTTATGCCACAGTCGAGTGAGATAATCAGGGTGAATCCGTTTTCTGCAGCGAAATCGATACCGGCTTTGCTTACCCCATACCCTTCCCGGTAGCGGTGGGGGATATAAAAATCAAGTGGGGCATGGATTTTCCGGAGGAACTGGTACATGCTGGCCACCGCGGTGGTGCCATCCACATCATAGTCACCGAAGACCAGAATTTTTTCTCCCTTTTCCATAGCCAGGAGGATGCGATTCACGGCTTTTTCCATGTCTTTCATCAGCCAGGGAGAGTGCAGTTCTTCCTGGCTGGGCCTGAAAAAAGACCGGGCTTCTTCATAGGAAGAAATACCCCTTTCCACCAGTATACGGCAGAGAACAGGGTGTATTTTCAGGGCATCCTGCAGTGCTTTGATTTTATCCGCATCGGCCTCCCGAAGCGTCCAACGTTTTTGCATAACCGGTAATTCACTGTTAGGTGCTGTACTATTTAATATTTACGGTCGGTGACAAACAGCACCATGTCTTCCAGACCTTTGCGGGAGGGACTTTCCGGGAAGCTGTGCAGGATGGCCAGGGCTTCTTCTTTATAGGCGATCATCTTTTCGGTGGCATAGCGGATACCGCCTGTTTCCGTTACTTTATCGATCACCCATTTTACTTTCTCTTTGTCCTGGTTATTGTTTTTGACAATATAGATTATCCTGCGACGGGTTTCTTTATCCGTATTATTCAGGGTATAGATCAGCGGGAGAGTCAGTTTTTTCTCCTTGATGTCGTTCCCTGTGGGCTTTCCCACATCCTCGCTCGCGTAATCGAAAAGGTCGTCTTTTATCTGGAAAGCCATACCGGTTTTTTCCCCGAATAAGCGCATTTTTTCGGTTATACTGTCGTCCTGACTCGACGACCAGGCACCCGCGGCACAGGCAGAGGCGAGGAGAGAAGCGGTTTTATTGCGGATAATCTCGTAATATATGTCCTCTTTCAGATTCAGACTCCGGGCTTTTTCCAGTTGCAGCAGTTCTCCTTCACTCATTTTCCGTACGGCATCAGACAGAATATGCAGGATCCGGTGGTCATTATTATCGAGGGAAAGCAGCAGTCCTTTAGCCAACAGATAGTCACCAATCAGTACATTGGCCTTGGCTTTCCAGAGGGCATAGGTGGAAAAAAAGCCCCTTCTTTCCATCGAATCATCCACCACATCATCGTGCACAAGTGTCGCAGTATGAAGGATTTCCACCAATGAAGCGGCTCTGTAAGAGGCCTCGGTCACCGGTCCGCAGAGTTTGGAAGACAGGAGGACAAACATCGGCCGCAGCTGTTTGCCTTTCCGTTTAACCACATAGCGCATAATACGGTCCAGCAGTGGCGCATTACTGCGTACGGCCTCTTTGAAACGTAGTTCAAAAATCTTTAATTCGTCCTTGATGAGTTCGGTGGGAAGTTGCATTGCCAAAAAAAGGCAATTTACGGGCAAAAAAATAATTGTTTGCTGATGCAACAAAATAAGCCCGAAATTTGACTAAGTTATTGAAAAATAAAGGCGAAATGGGCAAATTAATGAGTTAAAATTTTGGTATTTAGTGCTCAGTTTATAAATTTGCGTATTATTTAGGACATTGTTCACAAATCTTAATCCTTAGTTATGGCAAGCAAAAAGTTTTTATTTCTGGTAGTCAGTTTCTGTCTGCTGGCGTCTTTTGGATACTCACAGAGGGTGGGTTCCAGCTATGACGTTAAAGATTCGTCCCTCGTACCCGCTAAAAGAATGCCTCAGCATACTGAGTTTCTGAACGGGCAGTATAATTTTCCTTCCAAACCCCGCAATCAGTGGGAAATTGGTATTAAAGGCGGTTTATTCCAGGTGAGTGGTGATATTCCTGCCCAGTTTGTTTCTCCCGGTTTCGGTTTACATGTGAGAAAAGCCTTTGGTTATATTTTCTCTCTCCGTATGGAATACATGTACGGTATCGGTAAAGGCTACAGCTTCCGTGAAAACCAGAATTTTGGTAAGAACCCGGCCTGGGGTGCCAATATTGGTAACGCCGGACAGATGTATTCTGCTCCTTTTAACGAAGCGGGTGTTGGCGGTCTGGTTAATCAGTATTCCAGTGTTTACCATTGGACTGGTAACCTTGCTGACAGAAGCCGTCCTTTCGACAAAGTATTTTACAACTACAAGACTAAAGTACAGGACCTGAGCATTCAGGGTGTTGTTACGCTGAACAACGTGCGTTTCCACAAATCCAAAACCGGATTTAATATCTACGGTTTTGCCGGTGTAGGTGGAAGTATCTACGACACAAAAGTGGATGCACTGGGCGCCGATGGCCAGAAGTACACTGAGTTCAACACGCTGACTCAATCTTCTTACAAGAATCGTCGTGACTTCATCAAGAACATGAAGAACAACATTCTGGATGGAGAATTTGAAACAGCCGCTGAAAACCAGGGTGAGCGTCGTCCGAAACTGTTCGGCGATACATTCAAACCTTCCGGAACTGTAGGTATGGGTATTGCTTTCAAACTGAGCAACCGCCTGAACCTGGCACTGGAAGATCGCTGGACATTTGTAAAAGATGACCTGCTGGATGGTCAGCGTTGGCAGGAGCATGCATTTGGCGATGCAGTTCTGACCCGTGATTTCGATTCTTATAACTATATGTCACTTGGTCTGAACATCAACCTGGGTGCTAAATCTGTTGAGCCGCTGTGGTGGCTGAACCCGCTGGATTATGCTTACAGCGAAATCCGCAACCCCCGCCTGATGCGTCTGCCCAAGCCCGTATTACCTGATACCGATGCTGATGGTGTTACCGATCAGTTCGACCGCGAACAAACCCCTGCTGGTTGCCCGGTTGATTCTCATGGTGTAAGCCTGGATACAGATGGTGATGGTGTACCTGATTGTAAGGATAAAGAACTGATCACGCCGACTACTTGTCAGCCTGTTGATGCTGATGGTGTTGGTAAATGCCCGGTTCCTTGCCCTGACGAAAAATGTTTCGAAGGTTATATCAAAAAAGGTAACAATGATTGCGCTACTACAATGGGTGCCTTACCCAGCGTTTCTTTCAAAGCCGGTTCTAACAAACTGAGCGATGATGCTAAAGCTGTGCTGGCTACTGTTGCTGCCAAACTGCGCAACAATCCCGGATGTAAAGTGGTTGTGGTTGGCTATTGCTCTTCTAACAAGAAAGAACAGCAGCTCAGCTGGGATCATGTAAATGCCGTGATCAACTACTTCGTGGATAAAGAAGGTGTTAGCCAGGATCGCTTTATCTTCAACTATGGCCAGGAAGGCGGCGACTGTAACACAGTTGACCTGCGTGCTGCTGCTGAAGGTGAAGACGGACCGAACAAGGTTGAACCTCCGCACCCGAACCTCCGTAAAGGTTAATTTGAACTTACTTTTTGCTTATATTACCCTCCCGGATTTTTCCGGGAGGGTTCTTTTTTGCTGATAAAATATAACAAACTCATTTACAGCTTTATAGAAACCTTAACGTGCGGTTTTTGGCCGCGTATCTTTTTTGTGTAAGTTTTGCCGCTATCAGTTAACTTTGCACTCCTTTATGAATTATTCCGAAAACCGTGTCAGCAGCCGTAAGGGGCTCATTTTCTTCCTTTTTGCAGGCATCAGCAGCCTGCTCCTGTTGAGCAGCTGTGGGAAGAGCATGACCAAATTGCTGAAAAATCCGGATCCGGCCTATAAGCTCCGGATGGCCGAACAGTTCTTTGTCAAGAAGCAGTATACCAAGGCCCAACAGGTATACGAGGATATAATGCCGTATTATAAGACTACACCTGAGTTTCAGGATATCTATTATAAATACGCGTATTGTGCCTACAACCAGGCCGATTATATGAATGCGGAAAACCTGTTCAAGAGTTTCCTTGAGATATTCCCGAACAGCCCTAAAGCCGAAGAGATGGATTATATGCGGGCATACTCGTATTATAAACAATCACCGAAGGCTGAACTGGACCAGACCGCTACCATTAAAGCCATGGGTATGCTGCAGACCTTTATTAATACCCATCCTGGTTCTGCCCGTATCAAGGAGGCCAATGAAATCATTGACCAATGCAGGGCCAAAATGGAAACCAAAGATTTTAAAAGCGCCCAGTTATATTATGACCTGGGACAGTTCAGGGCTGCCGGTGTGGCATTTACCGAACTGCTGAATGATTTCCCGGAATCCATGCGGGCCGATGAGTACAAACTCATGATCATTAAATCGTATTACCGCTTTGCCGAGATGAGCGTGGAGGAAAAGAAACTGGAACGTTTTGAACAGGTGGTGAATGAGTGTTATGAATTCCAGGACCGTTTCCCGGACAGCAAATTGAAAAAAGAAGCCGAAAGTTTTTTAAATTTATCACAGTCAACTATTAAAATTCTGAATAATGAGCAAACTAAGACGCCAGCTTAGTGCAGGTATCACCAACAATGTGGAAACCCGCAATCTTGATGACATCAAAGCCAAAACCGGCAATCTGTATGAGTCTATTTCCATTATTGGAAAAAGGGCTAACCAGATCAATATTTCCCTGAAGGAAGAATTGCACAATAAACTGGAAGAGTTTGCCAGCCATACAGACAGCCTGGAGGAAATCCACGAGAACAAGGAACAAATAGAGATTTCCCGTGCCTACGAGCGGATGCCGAACCCGGCGCTGCTGGCCACACAGGACTTTATGGACGATAAAGTATATTTCCGTAAAGGTGATGATGAGCTGTTCAGCTGATCCACGTAATCGCTTTGTAAAGGGTTGTACCGGTTCCGGTGCAACCCTTTTATATTGTCCGGAACGGCGATTGCATTATGCCCTTTTGGAAGTAAATGGTATTTTTGAAATCCAATGCTGAAAGGAAAGAAAATAATAATCGGTATTACCGGCAGTATTGCGGCTTATAAAGCGGTGGTACTGGTGCGTGAACTGGTAAAAGCCGGTGCCGATGTAAAAGTGATGATGACCCCGGCCGCCCGCGATTTTGTTACCCCTTTAACCTTGTCCACCCTCAGCCGCAAACCGGTGCTTACCGGATTGTCAGATGAACAGAGCTGGTCCAATCACGTGATGCTGGGCCGCTGGGCCGACCTTGTTCTGATAGCACCGGCCAGCTGCAATACCATCGCCAAAATGGCCCAGGGTATTTGCGATAATTTATTACTGGCCGTATATCTTTCCGCCACCTGCCCCGTAGCCATCGCCCCGGCGATGGATGAAGATATGTGGCTGCATCCTGCTACCCGGGCCAACCTGGATAAGTTGCGCAGCTATGGAAACAGCATATTACCCGTCGGAAAAGGATCCCTGGCCAGTGGATTAACCGGTGAAGGCAGAATGGCCGAACCGGAGCAGATACTGGAATGGATGCAGGATAGTTTTTTTTCACCGGGTCCCCTGGCCGGGAAAAAGGTGCTGGTTACGGCCGGCCCTACATACGAACCCATCGATCCGGTTCGTTTTATCGGAAATCATTCCTCCGGTAAAATGGGTTTTGCCCTGGCTGAAGCATTAAAACTGAAAGGGGCCAATGTTACCCTGATTACCGGTCCCGTGACCGCATTACCACCGCTGGATGGTATAGAAATCAGAAAAGTGACCACGGCCGCTGAAATGTATACAGCCTGTATGGATGCATTTCCGGCGATGGATATCGCGGTAATGGCTGCTGCCGTTGCGGATTATACCCCTCAGGAAGTGGCACCGGAAAAAATAAAGAAAGGAGCGGAAGGACTGAACCTTTCATTAAAAAAGACAACGGATATTCTGAAAGCCATGGGCGAAATAAAAACCGCGCGGCAGATACTCGTTGGCTTTGCGCTGGAAACAACTGCAGAGGAACATCACGCAAAAGAGAAACTGGAGAAAAAGAATGCCGACCTGATCGTACTGAATTCGTTGCGGGATAGCGGTGCGGGATTCGGAACAGATACCAATAAAATAACCATTTTTGCCCGGGATGGCCGGCAATACCCGTTTGAGGTAAAGCCAAAATCAGCCGTGGCTGCCGATATTGTTGATACTATTATTCGTCTCTATTATGCATAAACGATTACTGATCGCTGTTTTCTTTTTATTGTTTTCCCGGTTCAGCCAGGCACAGGAAATTCAGGCCCGGCTGTCGGTGATTTCCAGCAAAGTGAGCACACAGGTAGATAAGAGAATATTCCAGACCCTGCAGAGCGGACTGACCAATTTTCTGAACAGCCGTAAATGGACGCAGGATGTTTTTCAGCCTTCAGAAAAAATACAATGCAGTTTCCTGATCACGATCGAACAGGACCTGGGCAATAATGTATTCAAGGGAAAGATGACTGTACAGGCGGCCCGCCCGGCTTTTAATACCACGTATGATTCACCCCTGCTGAATTTCATGGACGACGCCATTACATTCAAGTACCAGGAATTTCAGCCCATAGAGTTTAATGAAAATAAAGTGCAGGGCAATGATCCGCTGGTGGCCAACCTCACGGCCGTATTGGCCTATTATGTAAACATCATTCTGGGTTTTGATTATGATTCCTATTCCCTGCGTGGGGGGGATATTTATTTCCAGAAAGCCTGGAATATTGTCAGTAATGCCCCCGACAGCCGGGATATCAGTGGCTGGAAATCCTTTGAAGGATTACGCAACCGGTACTGGCTCGCCGAGAATATGAACAACAGCCGTTTTGCCCTGATGCATGATGTTCTGTATTCTTATTACCGTTCCGGTATGGATGTGTTTTTTGAAAACGAAGAGGCCGGTCGCAGTGGCATCATCAACAGCCTGAATTTTCTGAATACCATCAATACGGAAAACCCCAATTCCATGATTATGCAGTTGTTTTTCCAGGGAAAGGGGAATGAACTGATGAAAGTATTCAGCAAAGCCAGCGGGGAGCAGAAAAGCCGGGCCAAGGATTTACTGACCCGCCTGGATATTACCAACAGTAATCTGTATAAAGATCTGCGATGAGAAATACTGTGCTGTTTCTGTTTTTTACCGCGGTCTGCTTAACCGGGTGCAAGGGAAAGGAAAAATCCCCAGCTCCGCTCAGCCGGCAACAGATGGAAAATGTAATGTGGGACCTGATGCGGGCCGATCTGTTCGTGAATAATTATATGGTGATCCAGGATTCCGCTTTGGATAAAAAGAAACAGGGACGCCTGCTGTATGCCCAGGTTTTAAAAATGCATAAAGTGTCGCAACAGGCCTTCAGGGAAAGTTTTGATTATTACCGTTCAAACCCGGATCTCATGAAAGCACTCATGGATACCCTTAGCCGGCGTAATGATACGTTGTCCATTAAACCTGCTCAACCGGCCAATCCACCCAAGTCGCCCAAACCGCTGGCTGATTCTGCCGCAAAGTGATGCGGAGCCTGAACCGGGTCTGACCTGTCCACAGTATAAGGGGAACTTCCTTATTTTTACTGAACAATCATTCGTACATGAATAAAGTAGTCAATAGCGCGGATGCCGCAATCCGGGATATAGAGCATGGCGCCACCCTGATGCTGGGCGGATTTGGTCTGTGCGGGATACCTGAAAATTGTATTGCGGCGCTGGTTAAAAAAGGGGTGGGAGGGCTCACGTGTATTTCCAATAATGCCGGGGTGGACGATTTCGGGATCGGACTTATGCTGAAACAAAAGCAGGTGAAGAAGATGATATCCTCCTATGTAGGGGAGAACGCGGAATTTGAACGGCAACTGCTCAGTGGAGAGCTGGATGTGGAACTGATCCCGCAGGGAACCCTGGCTACCCGTTGCCTGGCTGCCGGGTATGGGATGCCGGCTGTTTTTACACCAGCCGGAGTGGGTACTGAAGTAGCAGCGGGTAAAGAGGTCCGCCGGTTCAACGGCAAAGACTATTTACTGGAAATGGCTTTTACAGCTGATTTCGCCCTGGTAAAGGCCTGGAAAGGAGATACGGAAGGTAATCTTGTCTTTAAAGAAACAGCCCGGAATTTCAATCCCCTGATGGCTATGGCGGGGCGTATCACCATTGCAGAAGTGGAAGAACTGGTACCGGCCGGATCACTGGATCCCGACCATATTCACACGCCCGGTATTTATGTACACCGGATTTTTCAGGGTACAGCTTATGAAAAGCGGATTGAACAGCGGACAACCCGGAAAAAAATATGATGCGGATTTTTTTACCTCTTAATGCAAACAGCTCATGGCCCTCTCAAAAGAACAAATAGCACAACGGATTGCCCGGGAATTACGGGAAGGATATTATGTAAACCTGGGTATTGGAATTCCCACCCTGGTGGCCAACTATATTCCGGCCGGAATGAATGTGGTTCTGCAGAGTGAAAATGGTTTATTGGGCATGGGCCCATTCCCGTTTGAAGGCGAAGAAGACCCTGATCTGATCAATGCCGGAAAACAAACAATTACGACCGTACCCGGATCGGTTTTTTTTGATTCAGCGATGAGTTTCGGGATGATCCGGGCCGGCAAAGTGGATCTCACGGTACTGGGCGCCATGGAAGTCAGCGATCAGGGAGATATTGCCAACTGGAAGATTCCCGGAAAAATGGTAAAGGGGATGGGCGGGGCGATGGACCTGGTAGCCAGTGCCCGGAATATTATCGTGGCCATGATGCATACCAATCCCAAAGGCGAATCCAAATTATTACCGGCATGTACGCTTCCATTGACCGGGGTAGGTTGTGTAAAGAAGATTGTCTCGGACCTGGCCGTACTGGAAGTAACGGAGCATGGGTTCAGGTTGCTGGAACGGGCACCGGGTGTAACGACAGCGGAAATAATAACAAAAACGGCGGGTAAGCTGATTGTGGAAGGGGATGTGCCGGAAATAGAGTTCTGATTACTCGATCAGGTTGTTTTTAACGGCGAAGAAGACCAGTCCGGCGGTGTTCTTGCTGCCAAATCTTTCCATCAGCCGGTCTTTAATAGCTTCAACCGTACGCGGACTGATTTCCATTTTTTGAGCGATTTCAGCGGCGGTAAATTCCATACAGATAAACCGGAGCACGTCTTTTTCCTTATCACTTAAAGTGATTTCGCTGTTGAGGGAGGGCACCACTTTCTGCCGGGAATGTGATTTCTTCAGCAGGATCCGGTTTACAAAATTATTGAGGTAGTAGCCTTTCTCATGTACTTCCATGATGGCGCGGCGTATTTCCTGGGGTTCCGCGCTTTTTAAGAGGTATCCGTTGGCGCCATTCTCCATCAGGTGATAGACAAATCGTTCGTCTTCATACATACTTAGGATAAGCACTTTTATCTGCGGGTATTGTTTGCTCACGGCCTTGGTGGCTTCGATGCCGTCTTTGCCGGGCATCCGCAGATCCATCAGGATCACGTCGGGTTCTGAGGCGGCCAGACCATTGAGCAGGTCTTCACCGTTTTCTGCTTCCTGAACGAATTTAATATTGGAATAGGGCCGCAGGGACAGGATAACTCCTTTCCGGAAGATCTTGTGGTCGTCAGCTATCGCTACCTTGATGGTTCCCATATATCAGATAATGCGTAAAAATAATAAATATACTCCTATAAACCATACCGGGAGGCTTATTCGTAGGGTTCATCCTTTGGGAGTTCGATAGTGACTTTGTAATATGTCTGGGAGATATCCTTTTCAAAGTTGATATTGCCATCCACCACCCGCAGCCGGCTGGTAATGTTTTTCAGTCCCAGTCCCACATTACTTTTGTTCAGTTTTTCGAAATCAGCCTGTACCAGCCCCCGTCCGTCATGATGGATCCGGAGGTAAAACTTGCCGGCATGTACATTCTGGGTGAGGTGGATAAAACTCGAATTACTGTGCTTCAGAATATTATTGATCAGCTCCTGCACCACACGGAAGACAATCAGTTCTTTTTCTTCTTTCAGCCGGTCCTTGTATTCATGGAAACGGCTGCTGGCGTTGATGGTACCCGAGCCGCTGATTTTCTGAAACAGGTCATTGATGGCGGATTCCAGACCAAAATTTTTCAGGGTCGGGGGCATCAGGCTATGACTGATATTCCGGACCAACTGAATGGTATCGTCAATAATCTGGCGGGCCTGGAAAATGGACTGCAGCTGGGTGGCTTTGTCCTGATTCACCAGGTTCTCATTCAGATAGAGGCGGGCGGTGGCGAGCAGGGGGCCGGCATCATCGTGCAGATCGGCGGCCAGCCGCTGTCGTTCTTCTTCCTGCAGTTTAATGGAGGCATTCAGGAGGAGACGCTGCTGCGCTTTTTCCATATCCTGAATCTTTTCATTGAACCGCTTGACCCGCTTCTGGTGAAGGATGATGAATATAATGAGCCCCACGGTCAGTACCAGCATGCCTAATGTGCCCAATAAGAGCACAAAGGAATATCCGGAACTGGAAGTGGCTTGCAATAAGAACATAGTGGTGGGTTAGTAAATTGTAATTAAATCATATCAAGTTTCGGAATGGGGTTGTAATTGGTAGTTTTATTTCTCGACAAGAAAAGAATTGAAATTGAGAATAATATATTTTTTATAATATCCCCTAAATATGTATACGTGTAGTATTTATTTACAAATTCAGGACTTAAATAATTTGCCAAAATGCTAAAGAAAAAAGTAAATCCAATATAGACCATTATGCCTAAGACTATCCAGAAAGCAAAATACTCGTATACGCTTTGATTGCTTATATTCTGTAATTGATAATAAAAGAAATACAATATATAAATAATCATAACAATAGACTCAATTCCGATTGAATAGGAATCAAGCCTTTTTACTTTTAAGAATGTGTAAATTAAAATCATTAGTATAGAAAACACGATACTACCCACAACGAAAATGTATTTGAACTTCTTTTCGGGAATATTCAAAAAAATCAAAGTGCTAAATGAGAAATATTCAAGAGTGGTATAAAAGAAGTAGTAATTCTTTTTCCCAAGAAATGCTCTTGATTCATCAAAAAATAAATTGCAGAGGAAAAATAAGAGGGAGTATATTAAAAGAACAATTACATTATTGTCGATCTTAACTTTTTTGAAAAGTACAATTAAGATAACTAATGGTAAAAGGAATGAAATGTTAAGTATATGTAATAAAAGCTCTTCTATATGATTGGAATTTAATCCAAATATAGAAAAGCTTTTAGGAAATTAAAAGTTCTGATGAATAAATCCTTATTCTTCAGACCAATTGAACATGTCTTCCTCAAGTGAAATCCTTCTTTTCATAACAGTAACATTTTAAGCCTTTTCCTCAATGAATTGACAGGTCAAATATGGGAAGACCCCGGGTCCCGTACAATCCTGCCGTTTAGGGGTAAAAACACCTAAAAACCGTTAAAAAGCCCGCTGGTAAAGGGTTTTCGTCGATTTACGAGGTATCTTTCCTGTAAAAAAACAGGTAAAATCACGAAGTAAAATTAGTAAAAATACGGTTATAAAAATCGTAAGTTTCCCCGGGATTTTCCGGTTATCAACAGCTGTGGATAAAGAAGGGGGGGTGTGCGGGTCAGAATGGCTGTCTTTAAAACAGTCCGCAAGATGGGGAAAAGGAGTTGATTGACATTGGACTTCGCATGGCATTCAAAGGATCTGGAAATTTCATTCAGGACGGTATCATCAGGACATTGGACGAAAAATAGGGGCTCCATCTTCTGTCAATCAACTGTTCAAAAGTATATCCACATTGGCATGTGAACAAGCGCAATTCTGCTGAATTTAAAAATAACGGTATTTACGTACGTAAACGGAGGCTTACGTACGTAAACCTGAAGTTTTACGATCATTCCGTTCAAAATGTAACCAGCCCATGCCGGATCGATAACATGGCCAGTCCAACCCGGCTCTTTACATCCAGTTTTACAAACAGCTGATCGCGGAGTGTATCCACTGCCCGGGGATTAAGCCCCATCTGCTGGGCAATTTCTTTATAGGTGAGGTCGCTGCAGGCCAGCTTCAGGAACCGGATTTCCTGGTCGCTCAGGATCGAACGCTGCAGCAGGCTGTTGCTTTCCGAATGCTGCCTGAACAGGTTGACCAGTTTTCCCGTAGTATGGTTGGAGTAATAATACCCGGCCTGTACCACCGACTGGATCGCGAATTTCAGTTCCGTAGGGTGAATGTCTTTTTTCAGAAAGCCCCTGACGCCGGCCTGGAGCAGCCGGATCAGCGAAAGTTCCGAGTCGTACATGGTCAGCATCAGAACCTTGATATCCGGAAACTGCTGCTGTAGCCAGGCGGCCGTTTCCAGTCCGTCCATTTCGGGCATATTGAGATCCATGATCACCACGTCCGGCATTTTATCTTTGCCAATGGCGGCGATCAGTTCCTTTCCGTTCCCGGCTTCAAGGATCACCTGGCAGTCTTCAAAACTGTCGATCAGGCTGGCCAGTGCCGAGCGGAGCAATACATGGTCATCGGCCATGGCGATACGGATGGTTTTTTTTACTTCTTTCATACAGTTATAATGGGTATTGTAAAATATAATTTAGTGCCTTTTCCCGGAAGGCTGCTGCAATTCATCTCCCCCTTTAATATTTTGACCCGGGTTTCCATATTTTTTAATCCGGCCTGCTTACTGTTGCTGCATTGGGACCTGTCAAATCCCCGCCCGTTGTCCCGGATTTCAATTTCCAGAATATCTGGCTGGTAATTCAGCCGTAGCCGGACTTCCCTGGCCCGGGCATGTTTGATAATATTATTAAAGGCTTCCTGAATGATCCGGAAAATGATCAGCTCTTTTGTGCTCTCCATAAAAACCGGACTTCCCTGAATGCAATAGTCAAGCTGAAAAATTTCAGCTTCCTGTATCCTTTTTACTTCCTCATCCAGCGCTTTCAGCAAACCCTGTTCAGTGATCAGATCGGCATTCATACTGCGGGAAATATCACTGAGATCGGAAATGGAAGTGGTTAACAGGTTGATTGAGGATTCCAGTTTGATACTGGACTTTTCCGGGTCTTGCCAGTCGAATGTATTCAGCTGAAGTTTGGCAAGAGTAAGAGAGAGATTAATATTGTCATGAATCTCCCTGGAAATATGCTGAAAGGTTTGTTCCTGAATTTCGAGTTGAGAATTTAAAATCGTCTTTTCAAAGTCTTGTTTTATTGTTATTATATTCTCAGAGTGTTTTTTTTGACGTCTGTTATATAAGTATAACAATGTCAGCACAAGGAAAATCAGAAAAATGAAAAGTATTGCTGTTGCAAATAAAAAAATTACTATGTCGTGAGATGTTTTTTGCATAGAAAGGCTTTTGTTATGAACATAACGTTAATAATAAGTGGCGTGTAGTATAGAGTTGCTTCAATTATTGGAATGAACGGTCTTCCGTTGCTTAATAAGTACGATAATAGAAGATAGCAGGGTATTGATATTGTGCTAAAAAAAAATATACCAGTTGATATCCAAAAAGATGGCCGTTGAAACAAGCTTAGTTCTGAATTTACTTTTAATATTTGAAGAATATATAATACAGAAGGAGGGAGCATGAATGCAATTTCAATGGTGTTGAAAATGTAGGATCCGTAAAAGTTGTTTTTATTTATGAATTGTAGGTTTAAGATGGAAATCAATACCCAACATATTGAAAAAAATAGAACAACACGATATAAAGTGTCAATTAACCTTTTTTGATTAATTACTTTTTTAAAAAACAAATAATATACGTTTAGTTCAAGTAGGGCAATTAAGGTATTGGTGTCTTTAGTAAATGAGCTTACTTCTTTTCGGGTGAATGATTTGTTAGCTAACATGTACCAGTCGGCAATATTGATAACAAAATCGGTTGCAAGGTAAATGATAAAGAGTTTGCCAATTTTATCTTTCCAAACATATTTTAATCCAATTATTATTGCAATAAGTTCTGCAAGTCCCAATAGGGGCTGTGTAAAAAACTTAGTAGCAAACTCATTTACAAATATGTTATGATACATTTTAAAACAGTTGCACGCTAAAGTAGAGTTTGTTAAACTTAATTACTTTTTATCCCACCCGTTTTTTTCCCATTTTTTCCGTTTTTTTTCCCCTTGTTATTTGTGCAAGCCACTTCACTTTTATACCTGATGATTTTTTTTCTGCAGCGGAGGTTATGTTCAGCGGCTGAGGCTTTAATCAGCAGATTTTCAGTAAAGTACTTCATGAAAGGGGTGTTATTCCTATGGTCGGGTTTCCGGTCAGGGAGAGCTTTGGCGAAGCCAGGGCTATTGCCACGGGGATGCCGAAAACCGGGATATTGAAGAGAGCAGGCACTGAATTTTATTATCATGAAGAAGTTACTGATGTTATTGCTCTTATTCACGTTAGTCCGGGAGATCAGGGCGAAGATTTGCCCGGTTAATCGGGTGGTACCGTTGATGAATAGCCGGGAGCAGTCACTGGTGTTTCTGGACCAGTTCTTTAAGTCATATGAAACGGCCTGATAATATTCCGTCCAGTTTATCGGTTTTTATCGGGGAGCAGGTGGAGGAAGCGGATACGGACAATGCGGTAGCCGGATTGAGGGAAGGATTGTTATCCATACTGATGTTCTGTATCGTTTTCAGTCCATTAATTCTGACAGGACTCTATTACATTTTCAATATGGGATGGGGGCCGGCCGCTGACAATAGGGGTGAAAAGAAATATCCCCATTTTGCGGGTTCTACTAAAAATAGCGTATTTTTACGCAAGTCAGTTTTTAAACAGTAAAACCCATACCTCATGACGGCTCAGCAAATCAAAGTAGCGATTGCAGACGACCATAAGATTTTCCGTGATGGAATCCGTATGGCGTTAAAAGAAAAGGATTACCTCAGGATTATCTGGGAAGCAGAAGACGGCAAGGACCTGATGCATAAACTGGTGCTGAAACAGCCCGATGTGATCCTGATGGATATCCGGATGCCCCATGTTGACGGAATCAATGCCATTGGCATGATCCGGAAAGAATATGAGCATATCAAGATCATTGTACTGACCATGTATGATGATCAGGAGATGATCACCCGGATGATGGAAATGGGGGCCAATGCTTATCTCACCAAAACGACTGATCCCGAAGAAATCTACCAGGCCATCCTGACCTGTATGAATGACGATTTTTACTTTAATGAGCTGGTGAATAAAGCCGTACTGCTGAAACTGCAGCATAAGAAAACGGTTCGCCAGTTTTACCCCAACCCGGTAAAATTGTCGGAAAAGGAATTGCGGATTCTGAAACTAATTGCGGATGATAAGACCACGGAAGAGATATCGAAGGAAGTGTTCCTGAGTCCGCGGACCATTGAAACCATCCGCCAGAATATGAAACAGAAAGTAGGGGCCAAGACCATCGCCGGACTGGTGATGTATGCCACCCGGAATAAATTGCTTGAATAAATGTAAACCGGGTACTCCCCGGTTTTTTTATACACCTGTATATGAGTAATATCAACGACCAGTTTTTTGACGGCCATTATAAGGATATCTGGAAGTCCATTATTCCGGAAGAGCTGACAAAAAAGGAGATTGATTTTATGGTGCCATATTTCTCCCTGCAACCGGGAAGCCGGGTGCTGGATCTGATGTGTGGCTATGGCCGGCATGCATTAGCCCTTGGCCGGCAGGGTATTGCCGTTACTGCCGTAGATAACCTGGCGGACTATATTCAGGAAATAGGGCAAACAGTCACGGCAGAACAATTGCCGGTGGAAGCCGTATGTGCTCCGGTGATCGGGTACCGCCCCGAAGGACAGTATCGCCTGGCGCTCTGCATGGGCAACAGCCTGAATTTTTTTACCCGGGAAGAAACGGTTCAATTGCTGACCAGTGTGGCCGCTTCGCTGCAGCCCGGCGGGCAACTGCTGATCAACAGCTGGTCTCTGGCGGAAATCGCCTTTACTAAAAAACAATTCAACAGCTGGGAAAAAATCGGTGCCCTGCTTTTTCTCAGTGAAGCAAAACTGCTTTTCAGTCCGGCCCGGATGGAATTCGATACCATTACCATAGCGCCCGACGGACAGCAGGAACATAAAAAAGGAGTGGATTATATCTATTCATTGAATGAGATGGAAGCCATGTTGCAGGAAGCGGGATTGCAGTTGCAGGACGTTTACAGCATACCCGGCCGGAAGAAATTCACGATCGGTGAACCCAGGGCCTACCTGGTGGCACAGAAACCCTGAACAGGAACTTACTATAAAGGCTAAGCCCCGGCGTTATGAAGACCGGGGCTTTGTTGTTACTGTTATGAAAAGAAAAGCTTTTTTAAGCAGCGCTGGAAAAGGACAGGTTTAATGGCGCTCAGGTTTTGGTTTGGTTTCTTTCAACAGGTTTGGATCGAAAAACGGGACTATAGGAAAAAGAGAAAGTTGAATGCCGGTGTGATGTCTTCCGATTAAGATCGGTCAGTTTTTCAAAGGGATTGGAATAAAATCTTTCTGGACGGTTATGGACATTGGATGAGTACATAAGACAGTCATCCGCTCAATCAACTTTCTGAAGCAAAAGTATATCCACACACTGATGTGGACAAGAGGAGAACTTCCCTTTTTGCAAGCAACGGTATTTACTTCCGCCTACGTAGTTACCCTGATTTATCCCCGTAAACCTACGTAAGAAAAGTTCCGTTCCGGTAGTTTCCGCAATTTTTAAATCAAGTACTTTCACTATGGTATATGTTACAGGAATTCTCCAACTTGCACTCAGAATAAATACTTTAATCCAATAATTATTTTACTAATTCTCAAACATCATGAAAAACCCAGAATCTAACACTGTTATCAAGGTCGCGATTGCAGATGATCACGCATTATTCCGCACCGGTATTAAAACAGCATTACAGGCAAGAAAAGATATTCAGATGGTGGCTGAAGCCGAAAACGGCATGCAGCTGCTGAACCTGCTTCGTCATATACAACCCGACGTGGTACTGCTCGATATTCAGATGCCGATCATGGATGGTCTGACGGCTTTACCTGAAATCAAAAAATTATATCCCGATATTAAAGTAATCATGCTCTCTTTCCTGAATGACCATTCGGTTATTTCAAAGATGATGGAGCTGGGTGCCAATTCTTATATTACCAAAGAGTCTGGCGCTGAACTGATTTATGAAGCCATCCGGGGTGTGTTTGAAAACGACTTCCATTTCAACGACCTGACCAATAAAGCCCTGTTGAGTGGTCTGCGTACAAAGCGCAGTCATGAATCTTCCATGCCGCAGGATGTGCAGCTGACTGAAAAGGAAATCACCATCCTGAAACTGATGTGCGATGAAAAAAGCACTAAGGAAATCGCGGATATCGTGGACCTGAGTCCCCGTACCGTGGAAGCCATCCGGGATAAACTCAAAACCAAAACCGGAACCAAATCCATGGCCGGTCTGGTGATGTATGCCGTAAAAGCCGGATTGGTGGAACAGGCCTGAATTGCCTGATCCCTTTTTTTGAAAGAAGTAATCTTTATTACCTGATAAAGCCAATTGCCCTGTGCCATTGGCTTTTTTGTTATTTTTAGCCATGTTCATTTCTTACAATGGGAAAATACGTCCGGCTGATGAGCCGGTATTACTGGCGGCTAACCGGGGATATCGCTACGGCGATGGATTGTTTGAAACCCTGCTTGTGGACAAGGGAAATATACGGCTGGCGGATCTCCATTTTAAGCGGCTGCTGAAAGGGCTGCAATTACTGAAATTTGACATCCCCGGCCTTTTTTCCACAGGGAAACTGATCACAGATATCCTGCACCTGGCAGAGAAAAATGCCGTGAATGAGCTGGGCCGGGTCCGTTTATCGGTATTTCGCGGCAACGGGGGATTGTATGATACGGACCGCCACCTCCAATACCTGATCGAATGCTGGCCCCTGGCCTATCATTTTCGCAGGCTGAATGAAAACGGACTGGAGATCGGACTTTATCCGGATGCCTGTAAGCAGATCGGTTTGTTTTCCGGGTTAAAAACCGCCAGCTTTCTTCCATATACCATGGCTTCCATTTATGCAAAAGAAAATAAACTGAACGATTGCCTGTTGCTGAACAATGAAGGACATATTGCAGACAGTACGATAGCCAATCTTTTTATTTTTCGGAACGATCAGTTTATCACACCCGGTCCCGCACAGGGTGCCGTGGACGGAGTGATGCGGACATACCTGGTCAGGGAGATGCGTGCGGCAGGCTATACGGTACACGAATCACCAGTAACTGTTTCCGAACTGGAAGCAGCAGAGGAAGTTTTTCTGAGCAATGCCATTCAGGGTATCAGGTGGGTAAACCGGTTCAGGGATAGCACGTACGGCAACCACCGGACCGCCGGGGTTTTTTCAAAGTTCTTGCAAACAATTCCCCGGTAAACTTGTAGTAGACACATGAAAGCTGTTGTCACTGTATTCTGGTTCCGTCGCGATCTCCGCCTGCATGACAATGCCGGTCTGTACCAGGCATTGCAATCCGGGCAGCCGGTACTTCCCCTGTTTATTTTTGATACGGATATTCTCGGTTCACTGGAGGATAAGGATGACCGGCGTGTGGAATTTATACAGCAGGCACTTTCCAATATGCAACAGGTACTGATACGCCTGGGCAGCAGCCTGGATATCCGCTACGGGAAACCACTGCAGGTATACAAGGATCTGTTAACGGAGTATGACGTGAAAGAAGTGGTTACCAACCACGATTATGAACCCTATGCCCGCCAGCGTGATGAGGCAATCGGTGAGTGGTTGAAGGAAAAAGGTTGTGCTTTTAGTACCTATAAAGATCAGGTGGTTTTTGAAAAGAATGAAGTATTGAAAGACGATGGCCGGCCGTATACCATTTTCACTCCGTATTCACGGAAGTGGAAAGCGGTGCTTGCATCATCGCCGATGCCTTCTTACCCAATAAAAAAATACTACAGCCGTTTTCTGCAACAGTCACCCAAACCGGTTCCATCCCTTGCGTCAATGGGTTTTCATGCGGCCGGACTGCCTTTCCCGCCTGCTGACTGGAAAAAGGAAGTGATCAGCCGGTATAAAGAACAACGGGATATTCCTTCGCTTCCGGGTACTTCCCGCTTAAGTGTACACCTCCGTTTTGGCACAATCAGTATCCGGGAACTGGTAAAGGAAGCGGGTTCGCTGAACGAAACCTTTCTGAATGAACTGATCTGGCGGGATTTTTATCATATGATTCTCTGGCATTTTCCGCAGGTGGTGGGTAAAGCCTTTAAGCCGGAATATGATAAAATCCGCTGGCGCAATAATGAACGGGAGTTTGAAGCCTGGTGCATGGGTCAGACCGGGTACCCGATTGTGGATGCCGGAATGCGTGAACTCAATGCCACCGGCTTTATGCATAACCGGGTGCGGATGATTGTAGCTTCCTTTCTTACCAAGCATTTATTGATTGACTGGCGGTGGGGGGAAGGGTACTTTGCCCGCAAGCTGCTGGATTTTGACCTGGCGGCGAATAATGGCGGCTGGCAGTGGGCGGCGGGCAGCGGTTGTGACGCAGCTCCTTATTTCCGTGTATTCAATCCGTACCTGCAGACACAAAAATTTGATCCGGAACTGAAATACATACGGAAATGGGTACCCGAATTTGAGGAACTCACTTATGTCCGCCCCATCGTAGTGCATGAAGAAGCCCGGAAAAGATGCCTGGAAACATATGCGGTGGCGCTGAAAAAACAAGATCAGTAAAGACGATTTATAATGCTGAGATAAAGAGGTGTATGCCGGAATCGGGTTTTTCAGGTGGCTGGGAAAGAAATATTTTATATAATGCCCGGATAGCGTTTTTCCCTTCCGTTCCTAATTCCAGTGAATAGTTGTTTACATACAGGTCAATATGCTGTCGCATTACCTGTTCATTCATGGACTGGGCATGTGTTTTTACATACTCCGTTACTTCCGGGTAGTGGGCAAAAGCGTATTCCAGGCTACGACGGATAAGTGTACTCACCTGTTGTGCCAGATCCGGGCCCAGTTCTCTTTTAGCCGCGATACCGCCTAGCGGAATAGGAACATTCATTTTGCTTTCCCAGAATTCTCCCAGGTCCATCAGTTTTTTCAGCCCTTTTTCCCGGTAGGTAAAGCGGTTTTCATGAATGATCAACCCAAGGTCTGTCTCTCCGCTGAGTACCGCCTCTTCAATTGTGGAGAAAAGCAAGGGCTTTTTATTGACCGCTTCAGGGTAGGCAAAACTAAACAGGAGATTGGCTGTGGTGTTGATGCCGGGTATGGCGATCAGACTGTTGTTAATATCCGGGTCCAGGTTGGTATTGTTGCAAACCAGCAGTGGGCCGACACCTTTGCCCAGCGCACTGCCGGCATCCAGCAACACATAATTTTCTGCGGATTTAAAAAAAGCGGGGAAACTCAATTTGGTGATATCCGGTTTTCCTTCAATCGCCCATTGATTCAGTGTTTCCACATCTTCCAGTACCACTTCAAATGTGAGGTCGCCTGTGTCGATTTTACGGTTGACCAGGGCGTCAAAAATAAACGTATCGTTGGGGCAAGGAGAGAAGCCCAGTGTCAGTGTCATAGTTGATTGAATAAACGGATCAGTTCTGTATTCAGGTTAATGATCGATTCTTTCATATTCCAGTTTTTCTTATTCCGCTCGGCAATATAATTGGATACGGCACGCAGCTGTATAAACGGGATGTTTTCCTTCAGGCAAACATAATGCAGGGCGGCCCCTTCCATGGATTCCACCACCGGTGAAAAATGTTCCTGGTAAAATTTAACTTTTTTCCGGTCGGTGGTGATTTCATTCACTGAAATGGCACTGACTTTTTTCAATCTGGTTTTTTTCAACACGTCATGTTTGTTCACCAGCCAGCCTTTTGAAAAGGGGAACTGATTTTCCGGTACCAGTTTCAGGTCAAACAATGTTTTCAGTGCATTCAGTTCAATCACGCTCTGATCCGCAATCGCTTCTTTTTTTACTGCCATAACGGAACCGGTGGGAATGCTGTTGTCAAAGCAGCCGCCGACACCGGCCTGGATCACCAGGTCGGGTCGTTTGGTAAACAGTTGACGGCTCAGCGAATAGGTGGTGGCCGTAAGTCCGATACCGGTAATCAGTACATCCACCGATACCGGCAGGTGCTGCAGTTCACCGTTTCTTAGTTGCGAGAGAAACGGATTGATTTCTATCGGGGTGGCCGCAATAAGAAGACAGTTCATAAAAAGCGATTAATAATGATCAGCGTATGGCGGCATCTTCCGTTGCCATGGTTTTATTGATTTTGTCCTCTTGAGTAATACGCTGATAAGACAGTTTTATTTCATCATAAAGGATGGCATTATTCGCGGGGTTGAATTTTTCCAGTTCCAGGGGACCCGTCATTTGTTTGAAACCGGATACGACCACATTCTCCAGTGTTACGGTATAATAATTGACTTCCATACCGGAAGGGTCAGTCTTCCAGAATTCGATTACCACTTTTTTCAGAAGTTCATTGGTGCCGAGCGCGGACATAAACTGGGGGCTGGAGGCTCCGGTGGCTTTGAGTAATACAACGGGCTGAAATACCTTTCTTCCGGAGGCGGCTCCTGAAGCGGCATCACGCGGAGAAGTGATCTCCATAAAGTAACCGGCGAGTTCGGCTTTATCAGCCTGTTTTGACCGCAGGCTTTCCCCTTTAAATTTTCCCTGTTTAGTGCTTTCCACGCTAAGGGTGATAAACTGGGCCTGTGAGGCCAGGGTTGTCAGTAAAAGGCAAATGGTAATAGAGAGGAAGGAGATTTTCATATGTTTTTGTTTCAGCAAAGGTGCTTAATTGTTTTTAACCTACAGCATTTACTATCCGGTTTCTTGTACCTTTGCGGGCTCCCGCCCGGCATCCGTTTACCGTTCACCCCGCGGCCGGAAGGGTGTAAAACCAGATGAATCATGGTATACCTGACCCGCACCGAACATTTTAATGCGGCCCACCGGCTGTACAATCCCCGCTGGACCCGGGAGGAGAACGAGGCTGTTTTCGGCCGTTGTGCCAATGAAAATTATCACGGGCACAATTTT
>Ga0209480_10000960_pt1 | contig 21930 bp, 13 predicted proteins | sample JI61114C2DNA_FD_187501 | JGI IMG/M metagenome (GOLD analysis project Ga0209480, IMG submission 187501) | Wastewater effluent complex algal communities from Wisconsin, to seasonally profile nutrient transformation and Carbon sequestration -... | ecosystem: Engineered > WWTP > Effluent > Algae... | reverse complement strand
TCGGTACTTAGACCGTTTACCCTGACAATATGTTCCGTAACCGCAGTGCCGTCATTCACTTCCACCGGGTAAGTTCCGAATACGGTACCTATTTCAACTTTAGAATTCTGAGCAACCGATGTACGCCAGCGTAACGTAATGCCGTCCTGACTACCTGATTGCAGATAGGGCCCTCTTAATAAGTTGGCAGAAAAAGCGTCATTGCCCTGCAGCTGCAGATTGAAGGAAATATCTGAGCTGGTGGATACAGGCGGAGAACCCGATACGGATGCCTGGTGCACTTCAACAGCAATGGTATTGTTCCCGGAAACAAAAGCGGAAGTGGCTACAGTAAAACTCACTACATCATCTTCCACAGCTGAAGTAGCCGCCGTACCATAACTCACCGCACCAGCGCCAATATTATCCCTTCCTGCCTCCACTCCATTTACATAGACAACAACCCCATCATCTCTTTCCACATTAATGGTGAAATTGGAATAAACGGAAGGATCCGGAATATTTACCACTTTCCTGAAATAATATGCCGGCCATTTATTTCCCGTAGGTGCGCATAAGGTACCGGATAGTGGTGATGCAGCAGGGATACAGGTTACTTCATCTGTGTCTCCATATCCCAGTTCACCAGCACCTGAAGGCCAGGCCGCATCATTGTATGCAACCGTTTGCCAGTTGGACTGATAATTAGCTTGTGTATTGGCCCAATACTTCCATGTACTTCCGTATGGAATAACGGTAACCTGGGCTGTAAGCGGAAAAAAAGCTGCGGGAACAAACAGGCAGCAGCAGCCGGTGATCAGAAAATACAGAAGGGGTTTCATAAGATAGGAATATTGATAATTTGCAACTATAAATATCTCTGTAATTACTGAAAAAGGCAATCGGTGTTATTACCTACAACTACTTACGTAGAAACGATGCACTACTTGTTTTTGAACAGTAAACAGCTGTAATACATCACACTTCACATTTGTTGTTATCAATATATTGAAGATATATTTCAAAAAAAACCGGATTGCACAGAAAAATAAGTACACCATACATCCCGGTCGCACTGATTTCTCTACCCGAATAAGCAAAAAGCAAGGGGTCTTCTTAAAAGAAGACCCCTTGCTTAGTAAGTAATTTAAAACAGATCAGAACTTTTGCACTTTCAGATTCCGGTTTATGCCGGCACCTGTTAAATGCAGATAATATACCCCTCCACTCAGATTTTGTAACGATAACATTACTGTACTGACTGCCCCTTTCTTCACCTGTACTGTTTGTTTCAGCAAGATACGACCGGCGTTATCTACCAGCTGATACTGTACCCTGCCGTCAGCCGGTGCAATAATAGTCAGTCTTGCTTCATCGGTGGCCGGATTGGGCGATACAGCAACAGTACCGGTATAAGAAGAAAGCGTAAGTACCACCACGCTGGAATAACGGCTTACTCCATCCACATCCACCATCCGCAGCCGGTAGTAGATAATCAAGGAGCCCAGTTCATCTGCCTCCTTATCCGTTAAACTGTACGTGAGTATCTGGTTGCTGTTACCGGCGGCCTGCACGGTACCCACCTGGCTGTATGTTATTCCGTCTGTACTTCTTTCCACTACAAAATACGCGGTCCCTGATTCATTTTGCGTCTGCCATTTCAGTAACGCTTCCGTATTATTTTGTTGCCAGTTACCTTTGAATGTAATCAGGTCCAGCGGCAGGGTAAGATTGGCCGATCCGAAGTAGAAGGAAGAAAAGCTATTTACTTCAAATTGCAGCATATATCCGTTTGCCCCAAATGATTCCCTGAAATCCGGGACAATCAGTGATGTGGCAGCCACGGCTGCAGGACTGCAGGCATCATTATTTTTCAGCACCTGCAGACTGCTCAGGTCAACAATACCACTGGCACCATTGGCATCCAGCGCATCAAACTCGGCTTTGGAAATATAGAGCCTTACTTTAACCGGTGTACCAAAACTGGTAACGGCCGGATTAATGGTGATGTTACGGTCGAGATAGGTCAAGCCGTTTTTAGAACGAAGGGCTCCGGAATGCTGGTAAAAAGAAGAGGTAACAGCGCCCAGATTTTGTCCCATGGCATTGATCTCCGCCATTATATTACCATCAGGTCCGGTAATCGGTACCCACAAACTGTTATTGGTGGCATCAATGGTAACCGGAGTTCCGGTATTGCAGGTATTCACTACTCCATCGGTTACCGGGATGCTGGCCGGAATACTGCTTTTTCCGGTTGCATCCGCATAACCGAGAAAACTGTATTTCTGTAAACAACCCTGGCAGGCTGGTACGAGCGGGAAGGCATTACTGGGTCCTGATGTGGTGGTGGAACGATCCATTACTATATAAAGATCTTTCCCGTTCGGATTGAAAGCCAGGTCACGGAAACGGTTCTGGCCCCCGAAATAACTCACGGTATCTGATACAGGTGCTGTTGTTGTGCCGCCGGCACCTAATTTAATACGTACAAAACGGCCCCATTTCAGGGAAGCGGCCACCAAAGAATTTTTCCAACCCGGTACCAGGGTATGCTTGTATATGTCAAGACCGGACCAGCCTTCTGAAGGCCATAAGCCGTTATTGGGCAAACTGGCCTGGCTCCAGATCTGGCTATAGATATTTGTAATAGTGGTGCTGGAAATATACGCAGAAAAGAGCGGGTCCACATAAGGCGCATACCCACTTGCGTTTATGTTATTACTGTTTGTAATTTCAGAAACGATCAACGGGCAGCTGGAAGTGGTATTATTGGTACCCGCCGTGCAATTGGCATAATTGTTATCCCCTGCAAAACCAATCACCAGCGGATGTCCGTAATTTTTGTAGCGCTGAATGATATTAATTTCATCATCACTGTAAGGTCCATGTGAAGAACCATACAGTAAACCCGTTTCAGTGTCATAGGCAAATCCCTGGTTATTACGGATACCAATACACCAAACCGCGCTCTGCACACCCAGCGAAGCATTATAGGGGTTGTTATTGGGTATCCACCTGTCCATTGCACCGGCATCACCGTCTGATTCCAGGTTAAACCGCAGAATTTTTCCTTCATAGGAGGTAGTATCCTGGGCTTTGATCGGTCTCATCTGGTTATCAAACTGTCCTGACCCCATATCCCCTTCTGCATAGAAAAGGTAATCGGTACCACTGACGGGGGCGATGATCATTCGTTGGGAATTATGGTCACTGCTGCCGGGCAGGGTATCACAAAGTGTAACCGGGTTGATCAGTTTTTGCGTGAGTTCGTCATACTCAAACCGCACTAACCGGTTGGTAAAGAAAAGGCCCGTAGGTGCAGCCCCACCTGTAAACTGATTAATGTAAGAGAGGTATACATAATTCTTCGGGGTGCTTGCATCCAGAAAATCAGGATGCAGGGCCATACCGGCCAGTCCTCCTTGTCCGCTGGCCACATTAATATTGGTCACCGCATTAAAACTACGGTCGCCTGCCGGCAGGAAGGTACTGCCGGGAGAAATATCCAACACCGTTTTCCGTTCGCCGGTTGCCGGATTAATTTTAAATACTTTATAGCCTTTTGATTCTGTCAGCCAGAGATTACCATCCGGTGCATAAGTTACTTCCCATGGATCGGCCAGTATACTTGGCGTAGATAAGATTGTCCGGGTATAGACTTCTTTATTACGACCGGCCACCAGATTGGAATCGGGAGCGGGTGTAACGGAGATATTAAAATTCGGCCCGGCTGCACTGCCTGAAGGACCGGCCACCGGTGTACCAGCTGCACCCGAAGAATACACCCGTACAAAATAAGGATCCCCCGGAGTAAGACCGGTAGCGTATAATGCATCCTGTCCGCAGGCCAATGGTGTCAGCGCCCCGCAACTTCCTGAAAAAAGCTGTACCATCATGCCGCTGCGCGACAGCGCTGAATTATTTCCCAACGTAACATTGGCGTAATTGTGAGTGGCAGTAAATGAATACCAGACATCATCATCCGGCGTACCGGTGGCACAACCCAATGTAATGCCCGAACTGGCGGTTGCATTGTTGACGCGCCCGGTCGTATTCGTAATACCGGGCGTAAGGGCAATGGCCGTGGCACATTCATTATTGGTCGGGACGGGCTGGTACGACACACAGATGGAATAACTCCAGCGGGATGTATTGCTGGTTGGATTCATCCGGGTAAACACCCTGAAATAATATTGCGTACTGGCCGCTGCATTCAGCAGGGTGAGACCGGTATTGGCATTGGACACACCCAGAGAATTCGCTTCCGTAACCAAACTACAGTCATTGGCATTAAATACTTCGATATAGGTATTATTACTGGTATTAATATCCGTTGCCCCCGGTATACCGGACAACGCGATGTTGACCGTATTCACTGTGGCAGGCGTTGTAAACCGGTACCAAACATCATTTGTGGTACCATAAGGACTGGCAGGGCTGCCTGTTGCGGTGGCAAATCCCAGTGTTTGTCCGGTGGTGGCTCCGCAGGCAGCGGTGGGTGTCAGATTTGTGGCATTGGTACATAAATCATTGGCGGGGGCGGGATCAACAATACAAACAGTAAACCCTGCATTGCTGGTTGGTATTGTAGCCGCGGTGCTAAACACCCGTAAATAATAGGTTGTGTTCACCGTGAGGTTGGTTGGATTTACAGAATTAGTGCCACAGGCCATTGATGTACCTGTACAACCGGTCAACACCTGCAATCCGGGATTGGCGAAATTGACACCTGTAACATTCAGGGTAATGGTTGGGTTCGGCGATTTGGCTGTAAACCGGTACCATACATCACAACGTTCTACACCCGGACAGGTGGTACTGGCTCCGGCATCTAATGTTGCATTCGCCATTGTACCCGCTGTTGTTACACAGGTGGTGGCTGAACTAAGTAAAGGAACTGCTCCGCCGCAGGTATTATTCGCGGGAGCCTGCGCAAAAAGATTCAATGACACGAATAGTGCCAGCCCTAAAAAGAGGTTTTTCATTTCGTTGGTTTTATTGGACTAAGGATTCAGGCCGCAAAATAATTCAAGTTGATATAAGTATGCTGCGTATAAACGCTGAATCTGAATTCGTATAAACCCTTACCGGGCTTTAGGGGTTTTGCTATTGGCGACGACCAGCATATACCCTTATTTTGTAGTCCAATCATTGAAACAAATCCAAAGTGTCCTTACCATGAAAAACCTTTTTCTCGCAGAAAGATTTTTTATCCTGCTATTTACTTTTTGCCTGTGTATCGGTGTTCAGGCACAAACTCCGGTAGGTGCCTCTTCCTCCAGTCCGGTTAATGGCGGTGCGCTGTCAGCAGCCAGTGTTACTGTCCCGCCCATTCCCGGCTTGATTGCCGGTGACCTGGTGGTGATTTTTGCTCATATCAGAAACACAGCTCCTACACTTTCCATAACCACCACGGGTGGTCAGACATGGACCGCTGTAGCCACATCCTCCGGTTCAAACCAGCGCTATGCCGTATTCTGGTGCCGCTTTAATGGTACCTGGGCTGCCAGTCCGGTAGTAACTGCCAGTTCCGGTACGAATCCCATTACGGGTGCCATGTATGCGTACCGGCCTACAAACCCGAATAAAAAATGGGCGCTTCATGCCGGTCCCGCAGCCACCACATCGAATTCCAACCCTCATTCAATTCCGGGTCTTACCACCACCTTACCGAATACGGTGACTATGGCTTTCTGGACTTCCGCCAACAACAGTACCTGGGGTACATTGGGCGGAGCAGGTTGGAGCAAAACGGGAATCAGTTCAGAATACAGGAATGTAAGCGGGGGCACACAAACACATTCAGCGGCTTATTGCATTCTAAATGCACCCGGCGTAGTAAATGCTGTACAACAAAATCAAACACCGGCAACCAACACCCTTCGTACCCGCCTCACCTGGTATGAACTGAATGATGATTGTGCCGGAGCCACCGTTCTTACGCAAGGCGCCACCTGCACAAACCTGAAAGGAACATTGGAAAATTCCACTGCCTCCTCACCCGCTGTTCCCAGTACCTGTGGCACACCCGGGGGAGATGTATGGTACCAGTTTACGGCAACAACCGCATTCCCGGTAATCTCCCTCAGTGGAATGGGAGCCAACATGAATGATAATCCTACAATACAATTGTTCGAAGGCACTTGTGGCGGACTGATCAACAAGGGATGCGTAACAGCTGCAGAACAAAATACCCTTTCACTGAATACGGCCTATACAGTAGGCGGATCGGGTCTTTCAATCGGGACAACCTATTATGTCCGTATCTATTCAAATACAGTCAGTCCTACCGGATCCGGTTCGGCCTGGCAATATAATATCTGTATTACCAACGCAGCTATACCCGGCATCTTTGATTTTGGGAAAAGTTATGTCAATGTTACAAAAGGATCAACTGGCGGAACGATCAATGTGGGCGACACCCTTGAAATAAGGGCCACATTTGTATTACGTGATCCTACCTGGTCCGGTCTCAAAGGATCCGCCGACAGCCTGGCTTTTTATGATACGTTACTGAATAACAAAGGGTATAAACTTTTACCAGGTGCCACTGCCGCACTGGCCCTGAAAACCAATGAAGGTCTGGATTATAAAATTTTTACGTCTGCAGCGGATGCGGATGCGGCCTCCGCCACCCAGATACCGGCCACACTGGATACCGCCATCCGGATCAATTTTGGATTGGGTTCTTCTGACAGTAAAAGAGGTATGCTTCGAAACACATCAAAGCCATCCGTATTTGGTGTTTCCTGTATAATCATGGCTACCTACCGGGTGGAAGTTTACGCCTCTATTGGTACAAAAATCAACTGGGGCGGCGGGGCCATCAGTTACCGTGATACGGCTACCGGAATATTAAGTGCTTATAATTTCAAGCGGGACAGCCTTATAGTTTCTGACACCCTCCAGGTATGCCCGGATGCGGTTTCTGCTGTAAACGTAGTAGGTGTGGAATCCAATGGTACATTTGGCACTCCCGTCAATCCGGCCCCGCTCAACAGGAATAAGGGAACCTCGGCTTATGTACCCGGATATATTTATAACCCGTTTGCCCGGGGCACCGGACCCGGTGATTATTATTATGGCATTGCCAATAATACCTCCTCAGAATTCAGTACCAACGCATCACTGAATAAACCGGATCCTGACCCGGATGCCGGAGGTCCGATGAGCACCTATCGTCTTTTTGCGGTATGGGATATCACCGGTGATCATACAGGCGCCGCCGATCCGTTGAAAGGTAATTTACCCTGCGATACCACCCAACCCATCAGTCCTACGAATCCCTGTGGCTATATGCTGGTAGTAAATTCATCATATAAAACAGATACGGCTTTCCAGTACTCCGCTACCGGATTGTGCCCGAATACTTATTATGAAGTTTCCGCCTGGGTTAAAAATATATGCTCCCGTTGTTCCTGTGATTCGAATGGAGTAACACCCAGCACAGCCGGGTATATACCTTCCGGACCCAGTGATTCTTCCGGTGTAAAACCCAACCTGGCTTTTGAAATAAACGGGATTGACTATTATACCACCGGAAATATTTCACATACCGGTGCACGAAGCGGTATTGCTCCGGAACAGTCGGATACGGCTAACCGATGGGTTAAAAAAGGCTTTGTATATAAAACAGGCCCGGCAGAAACCAGCTTTACCCTCACCATACGTAATAATGCACCCGGAGGAGGAGGGAATGACTGGGCACTTGATGATATCAGTATTGCTACCTGTTTGCCAAGGATGAGTTATTCACCAACGAATAATCCAGCCGTCTGTGAAGACAATATCATTACCATTTATGACACGGTAAGTTCCTATTTTAATAACTATACAAATTATAAATGGCAGATCAGTACCAATGGCGGTGGTTCCTGGAGTGATGTAAGCGGTGCAAGCGGAACAGCCACCCCGGTTTGGAATGGCAGCGCTTATAGCTATGTGGTATCATATACCGTACCCATAACCATGACTACAGCCGCGAATGACGGAAACCTCTACCGCGTGGTGGTGGGTACCACGGCCACCAACCTGTCAGATGCTAACTGCCAGTTTTCCGACCCCACAAATATTACACTGGATGTAATGACTGACTGCGGGCCGGTATTGAAAACGGATCTGCTTTCTGTATCCGGAACATTGCATAACCAGTTTGCCACTATCAACTGGATCAGCAACCGGGAAGAAGGCCCCGTATCATACCTGGTGGAAAGAAGCGCAGACGGACGTTCCTTCACTATTGTGGATACAGTTGCCGGCAACGGGCAATCACAGCTGGAAACAAACTCTTATTCCTTTATTGATCCGGTAAACGTAATTAACAAAGCCTATTACCGGATCGGCGTGCTGAACGGCAACCGCCATTTAAAATATTCAAGGGTTATCCAGCTGAACACCGGCGGCATCGTATTTGGCTGGGGATCGGTAGTCAATCCATTCCGGAATGAACTGCAATTTGACATACTGAGCCCCGAAAACGGTGAAGCCCGCATCGACCTGCTGGATGCCAGTGCCAAAGTGATCCGGACCAGCAACCGTCAGCTGTATAACGGAACCAATAGTATCACCATCGATAATACCGGCGCACTGCCGACGGGTATGTATATCCTGCGGGTGTCCTTCAAGGGAAACACCCTGATCCGGAAAGTACTGAAGAGCCAGCTTTAATAAAATATGTATAAACAGATAAAACCGGTCAATTGACCGGTTTTATCTGTTTATACCCCTGCCGGCTTCCATGATTTCAGTACTTTTACACAAATCAACGGCACATGAGCATTCCCAACAAACCTTTGATCGGTATTTCCTGTGGTGACCTGAACGGCATAGGCATTGAACTGATCATAAAAACCTTTTCGGATCCCCGTATCCTGGATCATTGCACTCCGGTTATTTTTGCTTCGAATAAAGTCATTAACTTTTACAGAAAGATATACCCCGAAATCAACCTGAATTATGCCAGTATAAAGGAGTTTGCACGAATCAACCCTAAACAGGTGAACCTTTTTAACTGTTGGGAAGATGAATTACAGCTGACCCCGGGCCAGCTGACAGAAACCGGGGGAAAATATGCCGTCCTTTCCCTGCAAACCGCGGTGGCCGCCCTGAAACAGAAACATATTGAAGGACTGGTGACTGCCCCGATCCATAAAAAGAATATTCAATCCCCCGAGTTTAGTTTTACCGGACATACCCCCTACCTGAAACAGATGTTCGGCGTAAACGATGTGGTGATGATGCTTTGTGCGGGTGACTTCCGGGTGGCCCTGGTTACCGAACATGTACCGGTGGGCGAAGTAGCCAAACATATTACCAAAGAAAAAATACTCAGCAAACTGAACCTCATAAATCAGAGTCTGCAAAAAGATTTCGGTATTGACAAACCGCGTATCGCGGTTCTGGGATTAAATCCGCATGCCGGCGACGAAGGACTGATCGGAAATGAAGAAGAAACGATCATTAAACCCGCCATCAAAGAAGCCAAGAATAACAATATGCTCGTGGTGGGCCCATACAGCGCGGATGCTTTTTTTGCCCGCCGGAGTTTTGAACGCTTTGATGCCGTACTGGCCATGTACCACGACCAGGGACTGATTCCGTTTAAAGCACTGGCTTCAGGCGATGGAGTGAATTTCACCGCCGGGCTCCCCGTGGTACGTACTTCACCTGATCATGGAGTGGCTTTTGATATTGCAGGAAAAGACAAGGCGGATACTTCATCCTTCATGACAGCGTTGTTCGAATGTATCGACATTATCAACCGCCGGAAAGGTTATTTTGAAAACCGGAAAAATCCGTTGCGGAAAATTACTTCCGCCATGCTGGCCAATGCCAAAGATGAGATTATAGAGGAATAACGGATCAGTTAAACACGGAGTCCGGCACCCCTTTATTTATGATATAGGAAGAGTAGACTATTTCTACTTTTCCTTTTTTATTTTTCAGATCTTCCGGCTTGTCTTTTCCTGATCCATTGTCATAATCAATGGTAACCCCCTTGGGTAATTTATAATCACGTGTATTAAAGCTCAGCTCCACTTTGTCCGGCAATCCCCATTCGGCATATTGCTTATAACTCATCAGTAATTCATAAGTACCGTTCTCCTTGGTACTGATTACCGATTTCATCACCAGCAGTTTTGCCTCATCAATATAAAGCGTGGAACGGGTGATACTCTCTTCGTCACTCAGGGGGAAAATTTTAACTACCCGGCAGGTAATCCCACTGATCTTTTCTGTACCGCCATCAACAGCCTCATAATCGGACAGTCCCAGTACATTATTCATATTCACGTTGGCTGATCCTTTCGGAATAAAGGATATGCCGCTTTCATTTTTAATTTTCAGTTTATCCGGGCGTTTGTAATACACTTTCACGGTGGCCACCGGCGCTTTTATAAAAATCACATTCGTTTTCATTTTACCGGTAGCCGTATAGTCATTCACCTTGTCGTATTTTGCCTTTACCTGCTGCAGCAGGGTTTTGACCTCCTGGGCAAACAGTGTATTAACACTAAACAGCAGGAATAACACTAACGGCAATGAGCGCAATTTTTTCATAATCATGTATTAACTCAGAATATCCTTCTTATTAAATGTACGGATGCTGATCAGCAGGAAAAGTATAATATACCCGGCCAGGATCAGGCCGCTGCGTACCAGGGACCCCGGGTTTTCCACTGAACCGTTAATGGTGGCTCCCTCGGCGTTTTTATCCACATAGAAAAAACCCTTCCAGCCCAGCATATGCGTGGTAAACGACCAGGGATTTACGGTTTCTTCAAATACGGGTACACGTAACTGTTGCACAATCGTGAACACAATCACCACACATACCGTGGCCACGATCGGTCCCAGGGAATTCTCAGAAAACACGGAGAACATCAGCGCCATGGCCGCAATCGTTGTCAGCGCCAGTGCCGCGAATATGAAGGCGGCAAAAAACCGCCACAATACATCCCCTGATTTCATGATATGCATATCGGTTTCCCGGAACACCACCAGGTCTTCTGTACCAAAAATCAGCATACTGCCCAACAGGGCAAATACAGCCATCCAGACCAGCAGTAAAATCACATATATGGTACTGGCCGTAAACTTTGCCAGGATCAGCTGGGTACGGGTCACTGGTTTCCCGGCAATCAGCCGCAGGGTACCGAGCCCGGCTTCACCGGAAATCATATCACCGGCGATCAGGGCCACCAGCAGGGGCACATGTATCAGGATCATATGAAGTACGGCCACACAGACAAAATATCCGTTAAGGATTTTCTCATACGGGATATCAAACGTATCCGCCTGGCTGTCGGTGTAGAACTGAACAAAGTCCTTCCCGTTTACCTTCAGGGCAAACTGAACCAGCAGAATGATCACGGCTATGGCCCCGAATGCAATAAACGTACGTGGACGTTTAAATATCTTGAATAGTTCTATTTTAAGCAGGTCAATAAACATCTATGCTTTGGTTAAGGATAAGAAATAATCTTCGAGTGTATTCATGGGCCGGAGACTCTGTACATCAATCCCCTTTTCCACCAGGTCGCGGTTGAGCCGGGGAATGGATGATTTATTCATCTCCAGCCGCAGGGTACCATTAATGGAATCTTTCAGGAAGGCCGACCAGTCTGACTGTTTCAGTATATCCAGTGTACCCGGCATATCCATGGTTACCAGTTCCACCATGGCCTTTTCCGGATTCAGCAATTCTTCCACCACGCCCTCCACCACTTTCCGTCCTTTATGAATGATGATCATATGATCGGCAATCATTTCCATTTCACTCAACAGATGCGAAGAGACCAGGAGGGTTTTGCCGAGATCCCGGCTGAGATGAAGAATCAGGTTACGCATATCCGCAATCCCCTGGGGATCCAGCCCATTGGTGGGTTCATCCAAAATGATCAAACCGGGATTATGAATCAGGGCAGCCGCCAGGCCCAACCGCTGTTTCATGCCCTGTGAATAGGTTTTTACTTTACTTTCTGCCCGACCTGTCAGTCCTACCAGGTCCAACTGGTCCATAATCTGCTTATCGGTGACTTTAACTCCGCTGAGGCGGGAAAAAATCCGCAGGTTTTCCTTTGCAGTGAGGTATTTATAAAGATCGGGCTTCTCAATAATGGCCCCGGTTTGCCGCAAAATCTCCCGCCGGTGCTTCCGGAGATTCATACCAAAAATCTCAATTTCACCTTCTGTTGGTTCTATCAGGGTGAGGAGCATACGTATAGTAGTGGACTTACCGGCACCATTCTGACCCAGAAAACCATATACCTGGCCTTGCCCTACAGTAAACGACAAGGCATCCACTGCCCTGAAATCGCCAAAATCTTTTGATAGCTGTTTTACCCGGATGACTTCACTCATTGTCAATAGTTAACGGTCAAAGGTATTAAAGGTTCATCCCTGCAAATGAAGTATTTACAGGTTTGTGAAAATATTTTCAGGAAAATACTTGCATTATCTACGTTCTTGCGTTAGGTTTGTTTGCGATTCGGAAAACCACATTTAACCACGTAGAATTACGATAACCGTACCTGCCCTCCCCACCCATTTTCACCCGGCATTTATGGTAGCGTAAGGAATACGGAATGAAGCCGAAGCATCCAATATTTCTGTGGGCTAACAATTGAATTAAAAAGCCTGAGAAATGTATATTAAAATTTTAACCGTCATCACCCTTTTCCTGCAGCTGTCCGCCACGGCGCAGGCACCTGCTTCTGCAACAAACCCTTTTACAAGCACCACCAACACCATTCCCGACACCGCCCAACCCGCATTTACAGAACTGAAAGCGGCTGTTGAAAAGCAAAAGATTTTACTGAACTGGACAGTTGCAGAGAACCAGGCCATCAACCTGTTTGAGATTGAAAAAAGTACGGATGGCCGGCACTTCACCGTAGCGGCCCTGGTTTTCGGCACCGACAAACCGGCGGAAAACCAATACCTGTTTTTTGAAAAAAATACAGGTGAGAAAGTTACGTACCGGGTACGCATCATCAGCAAGAATAATAAAGTAATATACTCCGCTCCGGTTACTGCTGGCTGAGTGAGGAGCGAACCATTAAACAAAGACCATGAAAGAAAAAATAAATAAAGCCCTGAAAGAAGAAGTGCAACGACTCAGAAGAGCCGTGGAGAAAATGTTTCCGGCAAAACAGCAACGACCGGGCTTTGCGCTGCAGCCACTCCGGCCGCACAACCGGTTTCCCAATAAAAATTTCTGAACTATTTCATACACTTAGAGTATCCAAAAGAGATGAGGCCCTTTTTCTAAAGGGCCTTCTCGTTTTACAATGAACATTGAGGATTGAAAATTGAATATTGAACATTGCTGTTCTTAGTAACCCAATGTTCAATATTCAATGCTCAGTTATCAATTTTCAGTTCGCTCCCAAATACCCCTGCAAACTCGCCACATACTCCTCAAATGCTTTAATACCGGCTTTTGTAATTTTACAGGTGGTCATGGGATAATTATCCCTGAATTGTTTCTGCACATCGATATACCCGGCGTCTTTCAATTTCTGAATCTGCACACTCAGGTTACCCGCGGTGGCCCTGGTTTTATCCTTAATAAAGGTAAACTCGGCCTCATGCACGCTGATGAGCAGTGACATAACGGCCAGCCGCAGCTGTGAATGCAATATGGGGTCCAGATCTTTAAACATGTTGCCTTGCTAATTCCAGTTTTGCTTTACGATAACGCTTTTCCAGTATCAGTCCGGGAATAAACCAGGCAAAGATGGCCGAAACAGCAGTGAGCAGCAGATCGGCTTTTACCGGGGTGTACAAAGTGATGATGCAGCACACCCAGCAGATCAATCCACCCCAGAACATGGGTCTGAATTTCATACTGGTGCCTGTTATAAAAGTAGGCAACCCGTATAACATCAGGAAAAACGAAGCCGTATACTCATAAAAATTAAACCCGGATGAATGACCCGCGAGAAGGGTATATTCTTCATGCAAAGGACGTAGCCCGGCAAAAACCATATTCAGGCAGTAGGACAACAGGAAAATGGCAATCCCAAAGGACAGCCAGGTATTATCAATAAAGTTGTCCCCGTATGCCTTTACCCGGCTTTCCTTTTTTTCTTTAATGGAAAAATAAATGGTCGGGATAACGGCGATTACCGTGAGCAGGTAGATATCAAAAGGCATCCTGAAACCATAATGGATTTCAGCAAGCCGTACCAGGGAGCAGACCACAATCACGCATCCCCACATGATGGAGGTGAGTCCTGTACTGTGATTTACGTCTTTGGCCTTATTGATCATCCGCGTAATCAGTTCCAGGCTCTCTTTTTCGGAAAAATTTTCAGCGTCTTGCATGCTGGTAATTTTTTGCTTTTAACTTATTTACATCCGGCCGCCTCTTTCTCACACACCTGTTTCCCCCAGTTGGGATGCAGCTCACTGGCCGGTTTAAATCCTGCATATAATTCCAGGGCCTTATCCAGCAATGGTTTTGCAGCACCGCAACCACCGCCAAATTCAGCCGGCGTGTTCTTTAATGATACACCATTGAACCAGTACGGACGGGGATTGGCCGGATCCTGCGTCATGGCATCCTGGCTGTATTGTTGCGACTTCTGTCCATATTCCATCCAGCGCTGCATAGGATTCACCAGCATCCGTATGGAGGCATTCATGGCTTTCAGCAGACTGATTTCACTGTTGTTTTTCTCCAGTGCGGAAGCTTTGCCAATCAGTTCATCCACTTTGTCGGCCACGATATCATTCTCTGCTACTTCATTCTTTACAAAAGCCAGCGTGATCCGGCAGTAAGCCGCGTAATAGAAAGGCAGCCACTGCGTTTTCTCCGCGTCACCGATCCGTTCAAAAGAAGCCGCAATATCCGTCAGGCTGGCGATTTCATTTTTACTCAGCGCACTGTCGAGAGCGGCAATGTTTTTCTTCATGGCACCTGTGAATTTTTCACTTTGTGAAAAAGCGGGCTGCAGCATCAGGGCAGCCAGTACAAACAGCATTACAGATTTCATCATTTTCATTTTATTGGTTATTAAATTATAATCCGGAATTTATGACATCGTCGGTGCGGTCCACCCCAAAACTGATAAACGCTCCAATATATACAAACATCCGTGAAGTAGGCACGATGGCCTCTTTCCGCAACCCGTTATAGGAATACTGGTACCCGTAGGTCTGGCGGATATTGAAAATATTGCTGACCTGCAACACATACACCGCAAAGGATTTCGCGTCCTTTTTTCCAACGGAAGGCAGGTAGTTAAACGCAAAACTCACATTATGAAAATCAGAAATAGTACCCCGGTCAGTGAATTTATAGGCCGAACCCTCATACCGGATATTGTAATACGGACGGCCACTGCTGTAGGTGTAAGAGAGATTGAAATTTGTCTTTACTTTCTGTACAAATTTTTTCATCACCAATGAACCGGTATGCTTTGCCGCGAAATTGGGGGTGATGGCTTCCGGGAAATTCAGAAAATCGCGTTTGGTATCCAGGTAAGAGTAAGAAACCCAGTAATCAAAATCCTTAATGGTTTTTTTATCCCGCCAGAATATTTCAATTCCTTTTGCATCCCCGAATCCGTTATTATTCAGTGCGGCTTCCGTAAAGCCGGTATTGCCCGTTTTCACCAGGTTGTCATATTTTTTGTAAAAAATCTCGGTACGGAAAGACTGTTGATTCAGTACTTTCTGATACTGAAGGATATAATGCGTGGCTTTCATGAAGGTAAGCGGATTCAACGAAGGCAGATATCTTCTTTCGGGGTTCTGATAAAAAATCCCATAGGCGAAGGACGCCTGGCTGCCTTTGCCGGTCTTATAAGCCAGTGACAGGCGGGGTGCCAGGTTTACTTTATTCAGCACCGCCGAATGTTCGAAACGTATTCCGCCTTTCAATGCCAGATCATTGGTGGCATACATATCCGCTTCCGCAAAAGCGGCGCTGATGGTTTCCCTGAAGTTTCCGGGATATGCCTGCCCGTTATAACTGGTAAAAACCGAGCGATCTTTACTGAAATTGTATTCCGAACCGAAGCGGATACCGCTCAGTCCTTTGAATTTTTTCTCCAGTACCAGTTTGGCATTAAAGTAATCCCCCTTCATATCCAGCCGAAAAGTTTTGGCCTCCAGGTTGGTCAGTTGTACTTCATTACCTGTATTGTTCTGCATGGCACTCCGGATATCATCCTGGTTATTGGAATAAGATATCCCGGCATTGATCTTCCATTTACCGGGCAGGTTTTCTTTCCAGGAAAGATTATGAAAATGATTGGTATTGCCCAGGGCAAACTTGTCGAGATAACCAATGGAATCAATACTGTTTACGGTAAAAGCCAGCTTGTTACTGCTGAAGTATCCATAATATTTAAGTATCCCGGTTTTTGACGTTTTTACCCTGAAATTGCCATCCGCATTATGATAAAAAGGCACCGTGGAGTAATCCTGGCGCTGTTTAATGATGGCAAAAGCCGGAGCCAGGTTGGTATAACTGTAACTGGCACCAAAGGATGATTTTTTGTTTTTGGATAAATGCTGATAGCCCGCACTACCCCCGATCACACTGAGACCGAGATTGGCGGATGATTGTTCGGGAAGGTCAATAGATTCCAGGATCAATGCCGCAGACAGTGCTTGTCCATATAATGCGGAATACCCGCCGGTACTGAAGACAGTACCTTTAAATATAAAGGGGGAAAACCGGCCAAACTGGGCAATATTGGGGACACTGCTGAAGAAAAAATTATTGACGAGTGTACCGTCAATAAATGTTTTTGTTTCACCGGCGGTGCCGCCTCTTACAAATAATCCTTCACTCTCTCCAACCTGTTGCGCACCCGGCAGTGTTTTTAATGCCTGTGTAATATCACCATTGGCACTGGCCGTGGTTACAATATCAATCGGGTCGAGCACTGCCGCGGCCCGTTTCCGGTCACTGGCTTCAAAAGTACCGGCCGATAAAACCACAGCGGTGAGTTCGCTGATTTCCTGCTTTAATATAATATCAATCGTAAGTACACCGCTCTCCAGTTTGACCGGCTGTTCCCATGCTTTATAACTGATGGCGGTAACCAGCAGTACTTGCGCCCCTTTCTCCGTTGTTTTAAAGGAATAGCGGCCGGTTGTATCCGTTGTGGTGCCATCATAACTGTCTTTCAGACTGATACTCGCTCCCACTACCGGATTATTCCGGTTGTCCTTCACCACCCCTTTAATGGTTACCTGTGCCAGCAGTGACGGCGAAAACAGTAGACTGATAACCAGCAATCGAATACTCATTAGTTTTTTCATGTCGGCAGGTTTTGAGACACAAACATAAAGTAGTTTATGATATAAACCAAAATATTTAAAGAAAAGGAACTGCAAGGCAGTTCCTGAACGATACATTAGTTTTTAATCACCCGTTGTGTGGCGGTTTGTCCCGCTCCGCTTACCCTTACGGTATAAATACCTCGTTGCAGGGATGAAATATCGGTCATGATAAGCTGTGGAGCAACAGCCAGATATTGTCTCCGGACTACTTGTCCGTTCATGGCAATTATATCTACGCTGACAGGCTGATTTTCCAGTACCTGAGGAATGCGTGTACGTATTTCACCGGATGCGGGGTTGGGGAATACGGATATAACCAGGCGAATTGTTTCCGCTTCAAACCTTACCTGTCGTATTGCCGATAATTGTACGGATGCATTATTGTCTACAGACCTGAGCCGGTAACTGATAACCGGCGTCTGTAACATATTCACCTGATCGGTGAAGGTATAACGACCCCTGCTGCCGGCCGGTTTTGCAGAGAAAACAATCCCGATACTTTCAAAATGAATACCGTCGGTGCTTCGCTCTATGGAAAAATAATTGAGCTGCTCTTCCTGTTCGGTTGTCCAGGCCAGGTTGACGGTTTTGTTTTTTCCCGCCATGGCAGTAAAGGAAGTCAGCTGTACGGGCAGCACGACAAAGTCCGGTACAAATCCCGCGTCGATGGAATTATTCCAGGTACCGATTGGTATATCCACATTGACTATGCGTCCGGCTACCGGGTCGCTGTCCAGTTCATCATTCCCGCCACTATTTTCAGTGGTTGGTTTATAACCGGCCGGAGTTATAAACTCCACCGTGTAGGTCGTCATGCCAAAAGCGCCAACCGGATCATTGAAAAAATAATACCCGGCCGCATCGGTGGTCGTGCTTTGCAAAACGGCATTAGTAGCGGGATTAATCAGGTTTACAGTTACACCCTGCAGTCCGGGCTCAGCCGGTTCCTGTACCCCGTTTGCATTATTATCCAGCCACACATAATCACCCAGTCCGTTAAACTTAAATACACCGATATCATACGTGCTGTTATAATTCAGCGCGCCGGGTTCATCGCCACTACTCAGTGTGATGGTGCCTCCTTTTATTATACCAGTAGTTGTATTATGGCTGATACCGTTGTTATCGTTATCAATATTATTATCAGGATCACCACCGTTTACAGGTGAAAGAAACATCCAGGAAGGCGTGTTTTCCACCTGGATAAAATAACTGCCCGCTGCCAGCCCGGTAAAATTATAATAGCCCCCGTTGGCGGGGGTGGTGGATGCAATAGCAGGACCATCGGCTGATCCGTCATTGTTGTTGTCGGCATATAAGCTTACGATTACTTCCCCGTCAATTCCCCAGTCATTGCCGTCAAACCGGCCATTCCCGTTCTGATCGAAGTATAATCTGTTGCCGAGTGAGAGTGACACACCTGCCGCGGCGGTTGTCAGACAAAAATCATCCGCAAAGAAACCACCCGGGGCTTCTTTCCAGAAGCGTACGGCTATCCATACGGTACCTTGCGGCGCCACGGCATTGATCGTATATTGCTGATAGGAAGTGGAGGTAACCCTTGCTTCACGGTATTCAATTGTATTCCATCCCGCATCATAAAAACTGAGTTCAATTGAAGACCAGGTGGCAGGGCTGGTTGTTTTCGCCCAGGCAGACAACTGATAAGTGTTACCCGCAACACCCATTAATTCATAGCTGCCCCCCGATTCAATACCTGGCGGAACATACGCGGCTTTAGCACCACTGTGTACAAGCCCCGATATAGAAACGGAACCCCAGTTAATCCAGTCAGTCAAATCGGCTTCGAAGCCGGAATTCGTGAGCAGATTGCCGGTACAGGATTGTGCACGTAAAGGCTGACCTGCCAGAAAAAGACAACTCAATACAACTAAAATTTTTGGAGCTGAAAAAGAGTAAAGTTTTTTCATAGTTCTCTTGTTATACGGATTGAAACAGCACGTAAACCGGAATGAGTAACTACGAAACGCAGACAATCTACTAATGAACCAGGCGGTTCAGGTTGTTTTCAAAGTTTGGATTTCGTTGTTTTCTCAGGGTTTGTACGAATACAAAACAAACATAATACTAAATGTTTTTACTTACAAGTTTTACGGGGATATTTTCGTAAGTAAATCCGTATTTTCTGCAATGTTCATTTCTATATATCTCATTTTCAACATTTTACTAACTATATTTTTTAAGCTACTAAACCCTTTCTAATAAAAAAACCGTCCTGCAACGGCAGGACGGTATGGAACCCCTATGAAAAATCAGTTTAGCGTTTAAGGTTTAGTGTTTAATTATTTTCTGCTGGGCGGTCTGACCGGCACAACTGGCTTTTACAATATAGAAGCCGGAAGAGAGATTGCTCATATTAATTGTTTCCGTCTGACTACGGCCATCTGCCACCTGGCGACCGGCTACCTGGCCATTGGCGCGCAGTATTTCGATGGTAATTTGTTTATTCTGCCAGTCAACAGGTAAAGACACCCGCAGTTCATTCATTACCGGATTAGGGAAGGTCTGCAGGCTGATCAGTTGCTGTGCAGGTGCAATCCGGATAATTCTTGTCTCAGAATAATCGTTTTTACCATCTGCATCCACCGCACGCAGGCGATAATAAATTACGGGATGTTGTATACCGGTTACATTATCATTGAACTGATAGCTGGCTTTATCTGACGCGGATCCATAAGCGAAAACCAGTCCTGCCTGTGAAAAATTAACTCCATCCGTACTGCGCTCCACTTCAAAATGACTGACATTGATTTCCTGCGCACTTACCCACGCCAGGTTAACAGTATTCTTTACCAGCATCGCGGTAAAAGAGCTCAGTTTCACCGGTAAAGTGGAAGCCGGATAGTAAAAGCCTTTCAGGTAAAGACTATACTGCCGCACAGTGGCACTGCTGGTTGTTTTTACCGTACCATACGCCACAGAAAAAGAGCTGATTCCGGTATTACTCGCCGTAAACATATTATTGTAAGAAGCGGTATCTATACCGTTGCGTTCCACACCCAGAATATTCTCGCCCTGGAAATCGGTTGTATTGGTTTTGGCTACCGTGATATCTGAAGTGGTGGACATATAGGCCATTTTGCCGCCATTACCGATACGTATACGCGCAAACTCTTTTAATGAATTATTGCCATCCAGGTCCAGTGCAGTGGCATTAACCTCCTGTAATAAAACAGGAGTATTGGTATTCTTACCTACAAAGCGAAAAGTGAATACAGCATAAGAGCGGCCGGTGGTATTTCCACTTTGTACAGCCGGCTGAAAAGCCGTTTTATAACCTGTACCGCTACTGTTATCATCAATCTTATTGACTTTTGCGCCGTTGATCAGGCTGTCAATCCGCACAATGGCGTCTGTAGTATCATTAACAGCAGCAAACCGGTATTCTGCCCCGACTTCCAGATCATTGCCGGCTGTCAGCGAAAAATTCTCAAACTTAAGTCCATTGGACAGATTACTGCTTCCCCCACCCGTTCCGGATTGGGCATTTGCAGCAACACTACCGATTAAAGCAGCGGAACTTAACAGGAGGCGGCAAACCGCATTAAAAGAGAAGATTGATGTTTTCATTGCTCAGGGTTACGATTAATCAGTTGGGTGCGGATCAGACTAATTTCAGATTGCAATGAAACCCGTAAAAGATATCTTGAAACTTGCCGGGGAATTTCCCGTTTTGCGTATAGTTAGTTTCAGGGGGCGGATTTCGTTGTTTTCTTAGGATTAGTTCGATTCTGCAACAAACATAATACGCAGTTTTTTTACTTGCAAGTTTTTCGCGGATTTTTTCGTAAAAAATACCGTATTTTATGTAGTAATGTTACGATTCAGAATTGTAATTCTATGATTTTCAATAAAGTTATATTCACAGATTACGAATAAAAAAAGCGGATATACCCAGGGTATATCCGCTTTTTTATATAAAAACCAAATCTTACTTCAATACTTCTATCAGTTTTGCTACCTGATCTGTACTGCTATTACCGGCAATTTTCAGCACATATTGTCCTTTACTCAGTCCATCCAGACGAATCTGTTCTGTCTGACCTGCCTGCAATGCATACTGTTGTTTCACCAGTTGTCCATTCATACTGTATACACTGAATGAAACGGCTTGTCCGGTGAAACGATCGTCCAGACTTACGGCGATAATGCCATCCACAACCGGGTTTGGATAAACCGCCACCTGGCCGTTCTTAATCAGACTAACCGTGCGTACCTCGCTGTACTTTGCCGTTGCATCCATATCGGTTATACGTATACGGTAGTAATTAATGCCTGTGCGCGGCGTGACATGCAGCCATACATACTGCGTGTTACCGGTTGCCGGAACCGTGCCTATCGCCGTCCAGTTGTTTCCATCGGTACTATATTCCACTATGTAGCCGGCTACATTGATTTCATTCGTTGTTTTCCATTGCACCTGCACTTTTGTTCCGGCCGGTACGGCAGTAAATGCCGTTAACTGCACCGGGAGGGTTAATGCATTCAGTACACCGGCATCAAAGGAAAGATTATTGGTACTGGTGGTTACAACGATACCGGTTATATCCACGCCGCTTACATCGCTGTCCGTATTGTCATTCCCTCCTGCGTTGGGGGTGGTAAATGTGACTCCGGTTGGCA